>CDYR01041241.1_pt1 | contig 258373 bp, 227 predicted proteins | sample 557691 | NCBI WGS metagenome assembly CDYR01 (sample SAMEA3182103, study PRJEB8094) | gut metagenome | biome: human; feature: gut; material: Stool; isolation source: human stools | place: Canada | collected 2013-02-19 | reverse complement strand
CCAGTGACACGATGAGGTCTCTTAAACTCTCACGGTTGGAAAGTTGACCGAACATCATCGTAAGCAACTGATTCCAACAGGTATAGCTTTTAATGTATTTGTTGCCTTCATACTTCTTGACGATACGCAAGAACTTGAACTCATCAAGAAATGTGACTAATTGAGAAAAAACATATTTGTCTTTATTCATAACAGTCTGATTCAGACTGCAAAAGTAATTTCAAATCGTTGCGCACCAAATACCATTACAACAAACTGAATTTCAACAATTTCAAAGAACGACTATGATTTTTTAGTGGACACTAATGGAATCTGGATAAAATTGTTTCTGAAAATTCCAAATTCTATCAAATTCAGCTTGCAAATCTGAGCGATAAAAATCAGGGAAATATCTTTTTCCTGCTGTAAGAAGTTGCAAACATAATTCGCCGGGTGTAATACCCTCATCATACATTTTTTTGGCCACTTCCATCCCGTCAATTAAAGTCCCATTTTCTGCTCCTTTGGCCTTCCGACTGCTTTTATAACCACGTTTCTTGTTAATCATTAATAACACACGTGCAAATTGCTCTAATGAAATCTCTTCTACAGCAGCTTTCGCTCTTAAGCGATATGTTTCAAAAGTCGTTCTATTACCATTTTCAGACAATATCGTTTCATCGGTAATGAAATTATATTCTTTCAAGACCTCAATCAGATTTTCACGCCGCAGTTTATAGCGCTGCAAATTACGTCGCATACTTCGACCTGCTGTCCTATCTGCATTTGTAGTGATACTCTTCCCCTTTTCAAAATTCTGCAATTCGTCCACCGTTAAAGGGTTTACTCGCACACCAAGCTTAATTATTGACGATTTCTCTTCGCTCGTTTCTGCCTCATTAACTAATGCCCAGCCAATGCTACTGGTCCCCAAATCCAACCCCAATATTTTTTTCATAACAATAATTTAAAGTTAATTTCCACAAATGTAAAAAAAGCATTTGAAAAGATTGCAGGATATATCATTTTTATTCTTATCTTTGTCGTACTAAAATGAAGCAAATCACAATAAGGATTATTCCGTTGTGAAGACATTAGGTTCCCTCGTCCTTAACGGGGGATTTTTTATTTCAATAAACGAGTTTTTCCATCAAAGAAACTACTTTTTCTTTCCTTAAAAAACTTCCTGCCTACTAAAACTTTCCTCCCCAAACACTACCCTTCGTATCACAATATTTTATACCTTTGTTCACTAAGAATTAATCGTCCCATACCCATTTCTGTTTCGTCCGACAGCTGTCGGACGATAATTAAACAACTGTTGGACGATAATGCAACAGTTGTCGGACGATTAGTTTTTAGGAAGAAGAAAATTAATCTGCTTAGCGACAAAAATAATTCCCCGAAGCGACGAGAACTGTTTATCGCTATAAACAAAAATAAATATCTTATGAGCGCGTATTACGACCTTTACGAAACGCCTTCGCCCGACGGGAAAGAAGACAAGAAATCACTCCATGCACGTATCTGCCCGAAAAGGACTTATACCCAAAAGGAGTTTGTGGAACATATTGCAACTTTCCAACATCTGCCCAAGAATGTGATAGGGGCAGCATTGGATGCCTGCATTGACGAGTTGTGCGACCTCCTTGCCAACGGAAACATCGTGGAGCTGGGAGAACTCGGATTCTTCAGCACTTCACTGAAATGCTTGCGCGAGACCGACGACGAGAAAAAGAAAATCCGCTCCGAATCCGTCCAATTCCAAAACGTACACCTGCGCATCAGCAGCACGTTCCGCAACAACATCAAGAAGAAAATGACGTTGGAACGTGTACACTCCACTACCAAGAAATCGAAAAAAGTAGTAGAGACCACCGAAGAAACAAGAAAAACCGAACTGGAACTGTTCCTCAAGCAGAATGTATGTATCAACAAGAACGAATACATCCAGCTAAGCGGACTAACCAGACATGCCGCCATAGACGAACTAAACAACTTCATCCGGCAAGGGTTCCTGCGCCGCCGCGGAATGGGAAGGTCAACGGTCTATGTACGACAAGAAAAAGACACAGCAAACGAAATTTAGGGGGGAGGCGAACACAGAGATACAAAGACATAGAAATTAATGCTTTATCTCTTTGAAAAGAATCTCTATGCCTTTGTATTTTCGTGTTCATCCCCCCCAAATAATAAAACAACAAACAATGGAAAAATCAACAGAACCCCAACCCTCCACGCAGTGGTTCGTCTTCTTCAAAGACCAACTGCTGCTGAAAAAAGGATATACAGACAAAGGAGAAATAAAATACAGCGTACCCGTCAGTATAGAGCCTCCTCTGACACCGGAAGCCGGAAGTAATATACACGAAGTGTTCCCCCCCAACGGCAAGCAAGTACGTGCATTCGCCTTGGAACAGCCCGTGGCCGAAACCGACGAATGGGTCATGATAGGCCTGCGCGCATCGTACGACTACATCTCGCCGGACGAGTACCGTTCTGCAGGAAAGGCCTTCCAGATACTCTATTGGGACGAGCACAGCCACTTCTGCCCCGTGTGTGGCACCGCCATGGAGCACCAGACCCCCATCATGAAGAAGTGTCCCAACTGCGGCAATGAGATGTACCCTCCCGTTTCCACCGCCATCATCGTACTGATACGCAAAGGAGACGAAATCCTGCTGGTGCATGCCCGGAACTTCCGAGGAACCTTCTACGGACTGGTGGCAGGCTTCCTCGAAGCCGGCGAGACACTGGAAGAATGTGTGGAACGGGAAGTTTTTGAGGAAACGGGGCTGAAGGTAAAGAACATCACCTACTTCAGCAACCAGCCCTGGCCCTACCCCAGCGGATTGATGGTGGGTTTCATTGCCGACTACGAAAGCGGGGAGATAAAACTGCAGGAAGATGAGCTGACCGCTGCCGCCTTCTATTCCAAAGACAACCTGCCCGAAATTCCACGAAAACTGAGTATCGCAAGAAGGCTGATAGACTGGTGGATGGAGAACAATTAAAAATTAAAGAATTAAAAAGAGGGGGGGAAGAAATTTTAAAAAGCAGATTGCGGAAAACACACACTCACAAACGAACAACTACGAATGAAACGACTCTCATTCACATCAACCAATCGGTGTGTAACCGCAATCTGCCTATACTTAACTTCCCTGCAAACGTTTTGTTCATCAACCATCGGGTTTAAGTCTTTATTTAAGTTTTCTTTCAACACAGAAGCAAAAGGAAGAGGCGCAGCCCTCACGGGTTACGCCTCTCCGAACACTATATACACATTTTTTCCTCTTTCCTATCAAATGCCGAGTGACTTGCGCACTGCCTCCACTTTCTTCTCAGCTTCGGCATCGGCGCTGGTATAGCATTTCGGACAACCCATCTCGCCCTTCACCTCGATATAGAACTTAATCTTCGGTTCCGTACCGGAAGGACGGACAGAAATCTTCGTGCCGTCTACAGTGAAATATTGAAGTACATTGGAAGTCTCGGGCATATCCAGCTTGCTTACGTTGCCCTGGGCATCAGTAAGTTCCAGCGTCTTGTAATCCTTAATCAGACTGACAGCCGAACCGCCGATTTCCTTCGGAGGATTGGCACGGAAGTTATCCATCATCGCCTTGATTTCCTCGGCACCGCTCTTACCCGGTTTCACCACATTCACGGTGGTTTCCTTTGAGAATCCATATTCTACATAGATTTCCATCAATACGTCATAGAGCGTCTTACCCTGGTCTTTGGCCCAAGCACAGATTTCGGCCAGCAAGGAGCAGGCAGAAACCGCATCTTTATCACGGACAAAGTCTTCGGCCAGGAAGCCATAGCTTTCTTCACCACCACCGATATACTGCTGCTTGCCTTCGCTCAGACGGATTTCGCGAGCAATCCACTTGAAGCCGGTGTAGCAGTCGCGCATTTCAATCTTGTTCTTGTCTGCCACAGCCTTGATGAGTTCAGTGGTCACGATGGTCTTCACGATGAAGTCGTTTGGCTGCATCTTGCCCATTGCAATACGGTTCTTGATGATGTAGTACAAGAAAATGAGACAAGTCTGGTTACCATTAATAAGCACCCACTCGCCCTTATCGTCCTTGCAGGCCATACCGACACGGTCGGCATCCGGGTCACTTGCCATCACGATGTCAGCGTCAATCTTCTTGGCCAGCGCAATGGCCATGGAAAGGGCTTCGGCATTTTCGGGATTCGGAGAAACCACCGTCGGGAAATTGCCGTCCTTCACCATCTGTTCGGGCACGCAGTTGATATTCTCAAATCCCCACTCCTTCAATGAGTCCGGAATGAGCACGCGGCCTGCGCCATGAAGCGGAGTATACACAATGCTGAGGTCTTTCTGGCGACGGATGACTTCGGGGTCGATGGAGATGGAGTGAACCATGTCCAGATAAACCTTATCCACTTCCTTGCCGATAATCTGAATCAAGTCCTTGTTGCCGTTGAACTTGATGTCGGCCACCGTCACCTTATTTACCTCGTCTATGATGGCTGTATCGTGCGGAGCGAGCACCTGCGCACCGTCATCCCAATAAGCCTTGTAGCCGTTGTATTCTCTGGGGTTGTGGCTGGCTGTAATGTTGATACCGCTCTGGCAGCCGAAGTGGCGAATGGCAAATGAAACTTCGGGCGTAGGACGAAGGTCATCAAAAAGATATACCTTGATGCCGTTTGCAGAGAAGATGTCGGCAGAAATCTTTGCGAACTTGTCGCTATTGTTGCGGCAGTCGTGCCCCACAACAACGGAAATATCCTTCTTTCCGGCAAAACATTTGTTCAGATAGTTGGACAAGCCCTGTGTTGCGGCACCTACGGTGTAGATGTTCATGCGGTTTGTACCGGCACCCATGATGCCACGCAGACCACCCGTTCCAAACTCCAGGTCTTTGTAAAAACTGTCTATCAATTCGGTTTTATCTGGATTTTCCAACATGCGTTTCACTTCTGCCTGAGTTTCGGCATCATATGCCGGGGTAAGCCATTTTTCGGCTTTCTCAGTCACCTGCTTAATCAGTTCCTGATTTTCCATAAGACTGTTATTGTTTTAAGGGTTAATATAAACTTTTTTGTAAGACACAAATGTAGAAGAATAAGTTCAAATATCCTAATTTTATTCAGGCATTTTATATCTGTCTCCCGTCTGCTTAACATACTCTTCAAGGAACTCCTTCGGGTATCCCGGGCGGATTACGCCTGCCGGCTGGCCGATGGAATTACGTTCGAATTGACCGTTTTTCATACGTTTGACAACGCCGTCATTATACTTTACGACAAGAAACTCGCCAAGACGTTTCCAAGTATCGAAAGTGCTTTGGGCAGTCATGTTCGTATAGTTGGTAAGGAATGCCTTTGCTTTGGCAGGGTCTTTTTCCAGTAGTTTGGCAGCAGCAGCCTCAACGCCTTCCTGCGCTTCGTTGAAGGTTGTCTCCAACTCTGTCTGAGTGGCACGCACGTCGCCCATCATCAAGTCATAACGGGGATAAACCATATTGGCCACCCAGTTGAAAATCCAGAAAGCGGAGTTCCAGGAGAAAGTGATGTAATCGGCGCCGTCCACACGGGTGTAGCATACGGGAACCTTGTCCGTACAGCAGTATACGGGCGTAAATACCGTCATGTTGGCATCATCTGTGCCGAACCACAATACTCCACCGATAGGATCGGGCAACTCGGAGCGCATCTGTGCCACGAATACGAAACCGCTCTGCTGGGTGGAGATGGGACGTTCATTGAAGTATTCCTGGTCACCCACCTTGAAAGAAAGCGGGGAAAGGCGGTACGGGGTATGATACGGGCCTGCGCCGAAATCTTTGCTGATGTCGAGAGGAGTACCTTCATAATGGTCGCGCATGGCGTTCTTCACATCCTGCACGGAAACCTTGCGGTTGGGCTTCACAAACAGAGGCATCGGAGTGTTCGTCTCACCTAATATATAAGGCAGGAACTCGTTGCCACGGTCGGTAAACATATTGAAATAGCTCCATACACGGGCCTCGCAATAGCGACGGGCACCGAAATCGAGCGGAGCGTAGGCATCGGCAAAGCTGAAATCCTTGTTCACACCGTCAAAATAGCCCTTCTCGCGTGCAAAGGAGATGACGTCGGCGGAGTACATACAGTTCTCCTTGTCGTTCATGTTGAACTGATGAATGCGGCTCTGGTTGGCATGAGCAGAGATACAATCATCGGGCACGCGGACAGCCACCCATACGGCACCGCGCACACCGGGTCCCTTGCCAATCATCTCCATAATCCATATTTCGTTGGGGTCGGCAATGGTAAAAGACTCGCCACTGCTGTAATAGCCGTATTCCTGCACCAACTCCGTCATCACCTTAATGGCCTCGCGGGCGGTGCGTGAGCGTTGCAGACCGAGGTAAATCAGGCTGCCATAGTCGATGATGCCGGTGGTATCCACCAGCTCGGGACGTCCGCCGAATGTCGTCTCACCGATAGTGAGCTGGAACTCATTCATATTGCCGATGACATTGTACGTCTGGCGGGCCTGCTCTATCTGCCCGAGGTATTTGCCGGTGTCCCACTCGTGTATGTCAATCAGCGTACCTTTCTTGTGCATACCGGCAGGATAATGATATAACTCGCCGAACAAACCATAAGAATCGGCAGAATAGGAAACAATGGTAGAACCGTCCGCAGAAGCGTTCTTGCCCACGATAAGATTGGTGCAGGCCAGCGCATTCGCCACGGCTGCCACAACAAACAAGACGAAAAGAGTCAGTCTTTTACTTTTCATACTTCTAAATTATAATGTTACTAAATATTTCAGTCTTTACCATACAAATTCAAACTGTCCGGTGGTACGGTTGCCACAGCCATCCGTCACCGTCATCTCCACCACATGCTTGCCGCCTTTCTCCACATGTTTCGGGTCGAGCTCGCACACCAGGTTACCACTGATGGAATTGGGCTTTCCAAACAAGGCATACTTCCCGTCAATCGTACCCCGATAGGTATTGATGCCGGTTTCCTTGTCCTTGGCCTTGAAGATGATTTTTCCCGTACGTCCCCATTGGGCTTGGTTTAGGGGAGTTATCACCGGCGGAACCGTATCCACCGCCACGGTATAAGTCCCCAAATCCCGTATACGCACTTTCATGACACCATCCTCATACTTACCGCCAATACGATATTTTCCACCGCGTGCCGTTACGCCCGCCACATAATATTTGGCCATATCCTCCACCGGACGCCGGCGCAAGCCGATACGCAAATCGCAGGTACCGTGCATAGGAATACGGGTATCGTTCAATTGATAGGTGAAAGCGATGTCGCCACTATCAGCCCGCACGGAGTAGTTCAGCAAGACGTCATCGTAGAGCATTCCTTTCGGGATAACCAACTCCAGCCCCGGCTCCTGCAGATAGTTCACCTTGTCCCATTTGAGGGCGTATTTCTCACGATGTTCCACCGGAGCAATTATCGTCTTCTGTCCCTGCACTGTGAAGCGGACCTTGGAGATATTTCCCAGCGCATCTCTCAGCGTATAGACAAACCGGTAAGGGCGTTCTTCGTTGATGTCCACCAGTCCGCGATTGCCGTTGGATGCCTGCAGCATGCGAAGGCGGTTGCCCGGCTCTATGAAAGACTTCATGTACTGACCGTGTGTCCACGAATTGATATAGCGGTTCTCCTCATAGGCAAAGCGGTCTACCGTACTGCGGAAGACTTCCTCGCCGTCCACTTCGAGAATCACCGCCTTCACGCCATATTTATTCTGCACTCCGTCCATATAATCGTAGGCACGGATGCCAGCACCAATCAGTCCCCAGGCGATAATGGGTTTCGTAGGATGTGCCGGAAAAGCCCGTCGCGTCTGCTTGCCTTCCACCACTCCTTTTCCCGGCTGAGGAAACAGCATGATACCTTCGGCACGCGGGGCAGTCTTGTCCTTCACCTTGTCCATGAAGAAAGGCAGCGGGTCTATATATTCGTCCGTAGCCGTCTCTATCATATCCAGATGCAGGTGCGGACCGAAAGAGTATCCGGTGTTTCCGCTCAAAGCTATTATCTGACCGGCCTTCACGGGATATTCGTCGGGTTCGGGAGTAATTTCCACCTCCCAACTTTCTTTCTCGTACTGCAAGTCTTCAACCCGGCGGGCCACATCGCCCACAAAGGCACTCAAATGGCGGTTTATCGTCGAATAACCATTGTCATAAGCCACATCGAGCACATAGCCCGAACCGTGGGTAACGCGGATACGCGAAATATATCCGTCGGCCAGAGCGCGTACCGGCTTGCCTATGGTTCCACCGGTCTTGAAATCCAGTCCGCCATGAAAATGGTTGGCACGTATCTCGCCGAAGTTACCGGAGAAGGTGATGGGGAAATCAAAAGGCGGGGTGAAGGAGGTCTTGTCTGTATCGGTTTCTTGGGCATAGCCGCTTTGCACACTACCAATAAAGAACAAAAGAGAGAAAAATATAGGATATTTCATATTTTGTACAGTCAATATTATTTTAAATGCATGCAAATATAAAAAGAATAGTTCTCTCTACCTACAGAAAGGTGCAATTATCATTGATTAAAACATGCATAAAAATTCTGTTGAAGAACATAGATACACCGATAACACCCAAGCCGGGAAATCGCTATATTGCGCCATGTTTAACCCCCCAATTAAAACTTTAAGGTTATGATTATCGGAGTACCTAAAGAAATCAAGAACAACGAGAACCGCGTGGGCATGACCCCTGCCGGAGTAGCCGAGTTGGTAAAAAAAGGTCATACGGTGTATGTGCAGGCCACGGCAGGCGCAAACAGCGGTTTCTCCGACGATGACTACATCGCCGTAGGTGCAAAGACTTTACCGACCATTGAAGACACGTATGCCGCAGCCGACATGATTGTCAAGGTAAAGGAACCTATTACACCGGAGTACAAACTGATTAAAAAGGGACAAGTGGTATTCACCTATTTCCACTTTGCAGCCGATAAATTACTGACCGAAGCCATGATTGAAAGCGGTGCCGTCTGCATTGCCTACGAAACCGTGGAAAAAGAAGACCGTTCACTTCCGCTGCTTACCCCCATGAGCGAGGTGGCAGGACGTATGGCTACCCAAGTAGGAGCCCGCTTCCTTGAAAAGCCACAAGGCGGCAAGGGAAAACTGATGGGTGGCGTGACAGGCGTACGTCCCGCACGCGTACTTGTCCTCGGAGGCGGTATCGTGGGCACCAATGCCGCACAGATAGCTGCCGGAATGGGTGCCGAGGTGCTGATTGCAGACATCAACCTCCCTCGCCTGCGTTACCTGAGCGAAGTGATGCCGAAAAACGTAAAGACACTCTATTCTTCCACCCATAACATCAAGATGGAATTGCCGAACATCGACATGGTAGTAGGTTCCGTCCTCATCCCCGGTGACAAGGCCCCGCATCTCATCACCCGCGAAATGCTGAAGATGATGAAACCCGGCACCGTACTCGTGGACGTAGCCATCGACCAGGGCGGTTGTTTCGAGACCTCCCATCCCACTACGCACAGCGATCCTACCTACATTGTGGATGGAATTGTGCACTACGCCGTTGCCAATATCCCCGGCGCCGTACCCTTCACCTCCACCATGGCACTGACAAATGCCACCCTGCCCTACACCGTTGCCCTGGCATGCAAAGGCTGGAGACAAGCCTGCAAGGACGACCCGGCTCTGGCGCAAGGATTGAACGTAGTGGAAGGCAAAGTAACATACAAAGCTGTAGCCGACGTCTTCGGGCTGAAATATGAGGCGATTGAGTTATAAGTTATAAGTGATGAGTGATTTGTTGGTATTTTCCTTTCAGCATGGTAGCGCAGCACAATTACCAACAAATCACTCATCACTCATAACTCCCCCCCAACAAAGAATCCTTCTTCCTCGCATACTCCCACCACATAGCGAGCAGTGTGATGCAGAGGTTGAAAATAAACGGAAATTCCTTGGAATTAGTGTGGAACAAGGTCTGAAAGAAGTCTGTAATGAACGGGGACAATAGAATCGCCAGATAATTCATTACCATTACAAAGGCCAGTGCCAAAGTTGTTTTTTCCGGTATAGCCGTATCTACTGTCTCGTCATAAATCAGCGGTTGAATGACACCATATCCCAAACCAACCAACATACATCCCGGTATTATCAGCCATTCTTTAGGCGAAATCCATATCAAAAGCAAACCCGCTGCAATGGACAAAAGGCTGTAAAACTTTGTGTGTTTCCCCATCCACTTCACGATATGCCCCAGGAAGAAACCCGGAGCCATAATGGCAAGGAAGAATAAGGAGATCATCAATCCGGAATTTCCGCTGGAGAAGTGATGGGCCTCCATCAAAAAAGGCAAGTCAAAAGTAACCGCCAGCACTACATACGTAGTGACGCCATAAAACAGCATCAACTGTAGCAGATGGCGGACATGGATGCCGTATTTACCGGGAATCGCACGCTTGGATTCCTCCGGAACAACGGTAGCCGTATCTTCTGTTTTCTGCGGCTGACCGGTATCTCCCTTCAAATACCCGACAAGCAGCAGAGAAACCAACGGAAGCAGATATACCACGAAAGGCAAGTGCCAGTTTACCTCTGCCAGATACCCAGTCACCGCCGTTGCCACAACCAGCGTCACATTGGTGATGGCAGAACTGTAACCAAACTGCTTTACCCTATACTCCCCCGTGAAATAACGTGAAACCAAACCGGTAGACAACGGGATTATCAGTCCCGAGCCAATGCCGAGCAAAGCACTGACCACCATCAACTGCCACATTTTGTCCGAAAAAAGATAAAGTACCCCACTGGCGGCAAACATCCAAAGTCCCACTTTCAGCAGACGCATAAAGTCACGTTTCTCGGCCAGCTTGCCCGCCAATAGCACAAAAGGAATTATCAGCAGCGAAGGCAGGGAGGTAAGCATCTGTATATCCAGTTCTGTGGCATATGGAAAAATGGTAGTAAGCTGTCCCAAAATAGGTGATACGGCCAATCCCGGCAAGGAAGTCAATGCAGAGACTGACCAAATGCCGACAAGCGTGATAAGGGGGATTGTACCCCTTCCGGTATTGATTTTCATATAGTAGTATATTAATTAAATGAATAATGTGGGAACAACAAACCTACCTTCAGAATGTTCGTTTTTTAAGATTTTACTACGCTGCCCTTTAATAAACGCCAAATAATGCAAAACCCCGGAACTTTCATCCGCAAACCCCGTTGTTGTGGGAAATTCGACGGGGAAAAGCCCCGCCGCCTAAACCTTTAAAAAACTTATTAATATGGAAGATTTGAATTTCAGAAAAGGAGATGCAAAAACTGAAGTATTCGGTTCAAACCGTATGTTACAACCCTCACCCGTAGAAAAGATTCCCGACGGACCTACTACCCCGGAAATCGCCTATCAGATGGTGAAAGACGAGACCTTCGCCCAAACGCAGCCTCGCTTGAATCTGGCTACATTCGTCACTACCTATATGGACGAATATGCAACCAAGCTGATGAACGAAGCCATCAACATCAACTACATTGACGAGACCGAATATCCGCGCATCGCCGTAATGAACGGTAAATGTATCAACATCGTGGCCAACCTCTGGAACTCTCCTGAAAAAGAAACCTGGAAAACCGGCGCACTTGCCATCGGTTCCTCGGAGGCATGTATGCTGGGTGGTGTGGCAGCCTGGTTGCGCTGGCGCAAGAAACGTCAGGCGCAAGGCAAACCGTTCGACAAACCAAACTTCGTTATTTCAACCGGTTTCCAGGTGGTATGGGAAAAATTCGCCCAATTGTGGCAGATTGAAATGCGTGAAGTGCCTTTGACACTGGACAAGACCACGCTCGACCCCGAAGAAGCCTTGAAGATGTGTGATGAGAACACCATCTGTATCGTACCTATCCAAGGCGTTACATGGACAGGACTGAACGATGACGTCGAAGCCCTTGACAAAGCCCTCGATGCCTACAATGCAAAGACCGGCTACGACATTCCTATCCACGTGGATGCCGCCAGCGGTGGTTTCATCCTCCCGTTCCTCTATCCCGAAAAGAAGTGGGACTTCCGTCTGAAGTGGGTACTCTCCATCAGCGTCAGCGGACACAAATTCGGTCTGGTTTATCCGGGTCTGGGCTGGGTTTGCTGGAAAGGCAAGGAATATCTGCCCGAAGAAATGTCATTCAGCGTAAACTACCTCGGTGCCAACATCACTCAGGTAGGCCTGAACTTCTCCCGTCCTGCCGCACAGATTCTGGGTCAATATTACCAGTTCATCCGTTTGGGATTCCAGGGTTACAAGGAAGTACAGTACAACTCCCTGACCATCGCCAAGTATATCCATGACGAAATCGGCAAGATGGCTCCGTTCGTAAACTATTCCGACGAGGTTGTGAACCCGCTGTTTATCTGGTATTTGAAACCGGAATATGCAAGAGCTGCCAAATGGACTCTGTATGACCTGCAGGACAAGCTGTCACAACACGGTTGGATGGTACCCGCCTATACACTGCCTTCAAAGCTGGAAGACTACGTCGTAATGCGCGTCGTTGTTCGCCAAGGATTCAGCCGCGACATGGCAGACATGCTGCTGGGTGACATCAAGAATGCCATCACGGAGCTGGAGAAACTGGATTACCCGACTCCTACCCGTATGGCACAGGAAAAGAACCTGCCGGTGGAAACCAAAATATTCAACCACGGATGCCGTACTCATAAAAAATAAATTAATTTACGATTAAACGATTTACGATGTACGATTAGAGTTTCTCTTGATACGGACTACGTTTAAAGGAGTAATTTCAATCGTAAATCGTACATCGTCTAATCGTACATCACAACGTGTTTATGGAAAAGAAAATATCAATTTCACAAATAAAGGAGGTTGCCCAAGAAGCCTACAATGAGGTGAAGGGCAGCACAGGAGGCAAGAATGCGGATTATATTCCCTACCTTGCCAACATAGACTCCAAACTATTCGGACTCAGCATCTGCCTGATGAACGGGCAGACCATCAATATAGGTGACACAGACTATCGTTTCGGTATAGAGTCCGTCTCGAAGGTACACACAGCCATCCTTATCCTGCGCCAATACGGTGCGCAGAAAGTGCTGGACATGATAGGTGCCGATGCCACGGGACTACCGTTCAACTCCATCATCGCCATCTTGCTGGAAAACGACCACCCTTCCACTCCATTGGTAAATGCCGGTGCCATTTCCGCCTGTTCCATGGTGCAGCCAGTGGGAAACTCCGACAAAAAATGGGATGCCATTGTACAGAATGTCACTGAGCTGTGCGGCTCTGCCCCACAACTCATCGACGAACTGTACAAATCGGAAACGGCTACCAACTTCAACAACCGCTCCATTGCCTGGCTGCTGAAAAACTACAACCGCATCTACGATGATCCGGATATGGCACTCGACCTCTATACCCGCCAGTGTTCTCTCGGCATCACGGCCCAGCAACTGGGCATTGCCGCAGGAACCATCGCCAATAACGGTGTGAACCCCGTCACCAAACAAACGGTGTTCGAAGCCAGCCTGGCACCGAAAATTACGTCGATGATTTCGACCGTAGGCTTCTACGAGCATTCCGGCAACTGGATGTACACCGCCGGCATACCGGCCAAAAGCGGTGTAGGCGGTGGTGTAATGGCCGTATTGCCCGGTGTCATGGGAGTATCGGCCTTCGCTCCTCCCCTAGACGAAGCGGGAAACTCCGTAAAGGCCCAATCGGCAATCAAGTTCATCATGAACAAGCTCGGCCTGGGTGTGTTCAACGGTGATAACGTAACGATTACAGAATAAGTTTCTCTTTTTAGTTATGAGTTATAGGTTATGAGTTATTTGTTGGTAGGCACCGTAATCAGCAAATGACTTATAACTCATAACTTATGACTTTATAATGGACTTCATCATGAAAATGGCTCTATCAGAATTTGTATTGCGGGAAAAAGGTATCTATGGCATACTGCATGTCATTATATTGATACTGTCGCTATTTTTAGTTATCAGCATCTCTGTCGACACGTTCAAGGGGATCCCCTTTTACGAACAGTCGGTCTACATGAAAGTACAGTTGTGGATATGCGCCCTGTTCCTGGCAGATTTTGTATTGGAATGGTTCCTGGCAGAGAAGAAGGGTCACTACGTGGCCACACATTTCATTTTCCTGCTGGTAGCTATACCCTATCAAAACATCATTGCCTATATGGGATGGACTTTCTCACCCGAGATAACCTATATGCTGCGTTTCATCCCATTGGTGCGGGGTGGTTACGCCATGGCTATCGTGGTGGGTTGGCTGACGTACAACCGCGCATCGGGACTGTTCGTTTCCTACCTTACCATGTTGCTGGCCACTGTCTATTTTTCCAGTCTGGCCTTTTATGTCATGGAGCATGGTCCCAATCCTTTAGTCAAAGGATATGGAGACGCCTTATGGTGGGCATTTATGGACGTGACGACGGTGGGTTCCAATATCATAGCAGTCACTCCCACCGGACGGGTACTGTCCGTACTGCTGGCTGCGCTGGGCATGATGATGTTCCCTATCTTTACAGTGTATGTAACGAGCCTGGTCGAACGGCGCAATAAGGAAAAAGAAGAGTTCTACAAGAAAGTTGCACAGAAGCCCGCGCCCAAAGCCGACGCTTCCTGAATAGTTAAAACCTGAACTTTCACTTATCCGTTGGGAACAACTCTCCCCAAGTGTTGTTATAGACGCTGATTTTGAATATATTTTTCATCTAAAACCTTAACTTATGGCAAATATTAAACAAACAGTGAAGCTGGGTGTATTTACCCTGGCAATCATGAATGTGACGGCAGTAGTATCCCTACGTGGACTTCCTGCCGAGGCCGTGTACGGAATGAGTTCGGCCTTCTACTACTTATTTGCAGCCATTGTTTTTCTGATTCCGACGTCACTTGTCGCCGCGGAACTGGCTGCCATGTTTCAAGACAAGCAAGGCGGTGTGTTCCGCTGGGTGGGCGAAGCCTACGGAAAAAAACTGGGCTTCCTTGCCATCTGGGTACAATGGATTGAAAGTACAATCTGGTATCCTACCGTATTGACATTCGGTGCCGTATCCATTGCTTTCATCGGCATGAACGACGTACACGACATGTCACTGGCCAACAACAAGTATTACTCACTCGTTGTTGTCCTCATCATCTACTGGCTAGCTACGTTCATTTCCATGAAGGGCATGAGCTGGGTAGGTAAAGTGGCAAAGGTCGGCGGCCTGGTCGGGACTATTATCCCTGCCGCACTGCTGATTATCCTGGGTATTATCTACCTTGCCACCGGCGGACACTCCAACCTGGATTTCCACAGCAGCTTCTTCCCCGACTTGACGAACTTCGACAACGTGGTGCTTGCTGCCAGTATCTTCCTCTTCTATGCCGGTATGGAAATGGGCGGTATCCACGTAAAAGACGTGAACAATCCCTCCAAGAATTATCCGAAGGCAGTGTTCATCGGTGCGGCCATTACGGTTATCATCTTCGTGCTCGGTACTTTCTCACTGGGCATCATCATCCCGGCCAAAGACATCAGTCTGACACAGAGTCTGCTTGTAGGCTTCGATAACTATTTCCATTACATCCGCGCCTCCTGGCTGTCACCCATCATCGCCATTGCTCTGGCATTCGGGGTGCTGGCAGGTGTATTGACATGGGTTGCCGGTCCGTCCAAAGGTATCTTTGCCGTAGGAAAAGCAGGCTACATGCCTCCGTTCTTCCAGAAGACAAACAAACTAGGTGTACAGAAGAACATCCTTTATGTACAAGGCGGTGCAGTAACCGTACTGAGCCTTCTGTTCGTAGTCATGCCTTCCGTACAGAGTTTCTACCAGATTCTGTCACAGTTGACCGTAGTCCTCTATCTTATCATGTATATGCTGATGTTCTCCGGAGCCATCGTGCTGCGTTATAAGATGAAGAAGCTGAACCGTCCGTTCCGTATCGGCAAGAATGGCAACGGATTGATGTGGCTCATCGGTGGACTTGGTTTCTGCGGGTCATTGCTGGCATTCGTACTGAGCTTTATCCCACCCAGCCAGATTTCAACAGGCAGCAACACAGTATGGTTCTCCGTGCTCATCATCGGTGCGCTGATTGTAGTCATTGCCCCATTCATTATTTATGCTTCCAAGAAACCGTCCTGGGTTGACCCGAACAGTAGCTTTGAACCGTTCCATTGGGAAGAGCAACCTGCTGTGCAGACAGCCGGTAAAAGTGCAACAAATATGGCTACCGGTAGCGCCACTGCCAGCAGCAATGGCACAAGTAATTCCGCCACAAGTGGAAATACGGCAAAAGACACAACCAATATCCCCAAAGGATAAAAGGTTATAAGTTGAAACTAAAAAAGGAATATCCCCGAAATCACCGGGAATATTCCTTTTTTATTGTTATATGATACCAGAAGAGGGAATATTCAGAAATCCAATTCCTGCATTCTCTCCCACGCCCTTCTGCTCTCCTCCACCAACTCTTGCATGACCGACGCCACAGACTGCACTCCCTTTCCATGCAGCAAGGCAGATACCTGCCCTATTTCCAGTTCCCCTTCTTCCAAGTCACCTTCAAAAATACCACGTTTGGCACGGCCACGCCCTAAAAGGATACGAAGTTCTTCCTCTGAAGCTCCCACAGCCTCAGCAGCCTCTACGGCGCTGCGAAAGTTATTGCGCACCAGACGCACCGGAGCCAATTTCTTCAAAAGCAGACGGGTATCCCCTTCTTCCAAATGCAAGCAGTAATCCTTAAATACCTCGTTTGCAGAACTCTCTGCCGTCAAGGCAAAGCGTGTACCAATCTGCACACCTTCCGCACCCAGCACCCGGGCAGCCAGCATGGCCTCACCCGTTGCAATGCCACCGGCGGCAATCAGCGGAAGTGTAGTAACTGCACGTACAGCTGGTATCAGGCACAGGGTGGTAGTCTCCTCCCTCCCATTGTGCCCACCGGCTTCGAAGCCTTCGGCAACTATTGCATCAACACCCGCCTCTTCTGCCTTCACGGCAAAACGCGAGGACGAAACAACATGCACCACCGTGATGCCACGCTCGTGCAACCAACCAGTCCATTTCTTCGGGCTGCCGGCAGATGTAAATACAATCTTCACTCCCTCGTCGGCCACAATCTGCATTATCTCTTCTATCTGGGGATACATCAAGGGAATATTCACACCAAAAGCATGATGCGTAGCCTCACGGCATTTCCTGATATGCTCCCGCAACGTTTCGGGATGCATCGAACCTGCGCCGAGCAAGCCCAGCCCTCCCGCATTGCTTACAGCAGCAGCAAGTCTCCAGCCGCTACACCACACCATACCACCTTGAATTATCGGATATCTTATTCCAAATAGAGAAGTCACTCTGTTCATTATTACTTTTTTTAAAGGTTTACTAATGAAAACAAGAAGAGGAGAAAGAAAGTTCAAAATTTGACAAAAAGTGATAAATTACTGTTGTTCCAAAACAGTTATCGAATCTCCATACGCCTTCAATACTTCCAGCGTACGGGCACGGCGCTTGCGGCCTTTGAAATTCCAAAACTCACGGGTAAAAGGTGTCATCAGGTCTAAACCGGAAATTCCACCGCCACTGGCACCCTGCCAACCGCCCACAGCCATATTATTGGCCCGCTCCGTCACCCGGTAACGCAAACCGGTTGCTTCAATCTGCTCCACAGTCTCACGCGGACCGGCATCAAACGGATGTTTAGCCCAGTTCGTAGGAATCATCAGAATCTTAAGCGCATAGAATTCATCTCCTCGCCAAGTATCCTTGTCTACCTTGATTTTTTTCTGATAAATGGGGTCCCAATTATATTTGGTATTGGCTGTATAAGGACGTAAGGTAAGCACCACTTTTTTCTCGGGCGCTTTCGGCATGACGGGCAATGAATTATCAAAATCCATCCACGACTTGTCCATCACCGCTTTCGGAGTACCCAGAGAATTGTTCATTTCCAATTCCTGCAATACCTCCGGATTCAGTTTTACCTCCCCCTCGCCCTTCAGCAACCGGTTCAGCCTCAACGAGTCCTGAGGGGTCCAGTTTTGGGCATAGCAAGGGAAGGCTACTGCACAGAGCAGCCCCATTACAAGTATAAATCTCTTCACCTGACAGTTTGATTACTTAATACCTAATCCTTAATCCCTAAAAACAGGTCACCACCACATATATCCGCTGCCACAAAGCGGTTCGTCATAGCAGGGATCAATCGTCCACATAGTCCGTGGATACTTACGGGTTTCCCACCAGCGGCGGTAGCGCGAAGCGGCATCCAGCACCTCTTCGTCCGAAAGGAAATAGATACCTTCATAATTCTCCGCATCCGTATGTACCATCTTGCATCCCATCGAAGCATTGTTCCCGAGGCGGATAGTCTCTACCGTCCACAGGATGCATTCGCCCAAACGCAGCTTGCCACCTGCCGAATAGGATACCGGAGCCAGGGGGAAAGAGGGAATGACCGTCAAGTCCTCGGCATACTTCAGCAATTCCTCTATATCTTCGGAAGTGAACTTGGGCATGTTACTCAATCCATCCGGACTTTGGGTAGAATATTTGCCAGCCTTCAACTGCTTGACAAACAAGTCTACATCCGGATGGTTGTAGTCCAACGTTTCTTTGCTGCAAGAGCTCAAAGAGAGAACAGAAAGAGTAAAGAATACGAGCAGCATAGTCTGCCCGAATATATGTAATTTATTGTATAGAGTCTTCATATTTGTATGGTATTTAAGATTAATAAGTCATGCGCACGCCGCACAACAGATTCAGATTGGTGGGCCGTTCCGTACGCAAGGTTCTTGTCTGCGAGTCCGTATCGAAATGATGGGATACAGACGGCTCTGCAAACAAGGCAAAACGGTTGTTCATTTTATAGCGTACCCCTACTCCGGCAGCAACCGACAACTGTACCGGCTCTGCACCGAAACCATTGTCCGGAGCACCAGCAATGCATTTCTCGGCTGCTCCACCTACCATAGCATAGAAATCCACTTTCGGCGTACTGGCCAGCATCATGTTCAGCCTTACCGGAACTTCCAGCGTATGCAACGTATGGTCACCATCCAAGCAATTATACTGAAGACCGGCTTCCAAGGAGAAATGCTTGTTCAAACAACGTTCCACGCTTACCCCGGCCGTGAACGGCATATGAAAATTCCCTTTCGGCAGGGAAGTGCCGATGCCTGCTTTCAATGCCCAATTACGGGGCTTGGATGGCGATACAGCCACAGAGTTTGCCGGTTCTTCCTCAGAAGATGGCAGCATTCTATCTATATCAGCATCCTTATGGCCAGGATTTGAATGGTAGTTCCCGTTTCCGGCCGGAGTTCCGTTACTGTAATAACCGTTTCCCGGCTGCTGCTGGTTTCCGTACACCCGTTGGGTAATCCGAATGGAAACATGGACAGACACGGATTCATCCTCATCGGCCTGCGCCGTCAATCCTGCCGGAATGCCGTTGGCGGGATGCTGTGTACCGGGCTTTTGTGCCATGGGGTTGGCCTGATGGATAGAGGGAAAACTTTCCTGCACCACATCCCCGTTCAAGTTACCTTCCGGCGTCATGGCCGCCACTTGTGTAAAGGCCTCCTTGATTTCCTCTTTCGGAGAGAAATACCAGAAAGCGGCAGAAGCAGCTCCCAGTACAAATACAACAGAGGCGGCTGCGGCTACGCGGTGAAACCTCGGAGAAAGAAAAAGCGGCCTCCTGCCTTTTGCGGCAACCGGTGACGGCAAGTCACGTTGCAACCCTTCCCAGAAGTCCTCCCGCACTGTCATCTCTGCGCCGGCAAGACGACTGCGGAACAAACCGGTTATTTCATCATTTTCTCTCATATTCAGTATATTCTTTAATTCTTTTTATCAACAAACACTTAGCACGATGCAACTGCGAGGTAGACGAATGCTCTTTGATGTGGAGGATTTCGGCTATTTCCTTGTGCGATTTCTCCTCAAAGACGTATAAGTTGAATACAGTACGGCATCCATCGGGAAGTTCCGCCACGAACGCCATCAGCATTTCTTCGGAAATACGGCCTCCGGTTTCGGCAATGCCTGCTTCATCCGGAATGTCGGGCAATTGTTCCTCATTCACCACCAGTTGGCTGAAACGTTGCTGTTTCCGCAGGTAGTCTATCGCCTGCGTCACCATTACCCTTGTCACCCAGGTACTCAATGCACATTCGCCACGGAAGGTGAAGTGGGTGAAAATTTTGATGAAGCCATCGTGCAATACGTCATGGGCCGCATCGACATCGCCCGTATAGCGGTAACATACCGCCAGCATCTGCTTGGAGTAGAGGGTGTATAATTCCTTTCGGGCGGAATCCTTTCCTGCCCGGCAGCCCTCAATCAGTTCTATCTCATTTTCCAATGTCAGTGCTCGTTTTACGGACGCCTCTTTGCGTCGTTTGTTAGTTAGACGCAGCATTGCGGAAAATGCTGCTGAATTAATTCTAAAAAGAAGTTAAAGAACGGAGATTATTTATATTTGGCTTTCAAAGCCTGTATTTGCTTGTCCAGCATCTCATCCAGTTTATCAAATTCATGCCAATACAGAAAACCGGGAACCATGTTGACGTAATTGATAAATTTCTTATACTGCACAAGAAACAAGGCCTGGTCCCGAAGACCGTCGCCACCGTCAAAAACATTCGCCCACTCCCTGGACATGGCAGCACTCATAAGAGCATCTGTTTTCGTTGCATAGTAATCACTGACATCCTTTTGTTTCCTGCCCAACTCAAAATAAGTCTGCAATACATCCTGCAACATACGTTTGTCCGGTATATACTGCATCAATGAAGAACCTTTCAGCACATCCAGCGCATCTGTCCTATAAGAAAATTCATCCATATTATTGAAAAACTTGCCATACTTCCACAGAGTATCTGTCGGTATCTTGGATACATCCATATCATGTTCCCTCAACAACAGACTCATGTGTATGTCAATATCCAACAAGTGCTTTATATTACGGAGCTCCTGCCTATTATATTCCAACTCTTCCGTTACCAACTGCATCGTAGCACGCACTTCCTTTTGGCGGGCATTCTCGGTAATCCGGTCATTTCCCCAGAAAGTGACAATGATGCCCGCAGCCACAATACTGAACTGGCGGAAATAATCACCTATGCGCCAACTTTTTATCTTATGGTTCAACCTGTTAAAGCTTGTCTTTCCCATATCTTTTCATTCTAAATGATACTTTTTCTCAAGCGCTTGTATTGCCTCGTCTATACGTTTTCCCACACGTTCTACATAGTCCGGCGTAAAATAGTTCCGCGCTACCCTGACAAAGTTCCGTACCGACCTGTCCGACAAGTAAATATCCCACGCCTCATATCCTCCACGATTTATCTGGTCCGTCTGTTCATCAGTCAATGCCAAATGGAAAGGAACCATAATTTCGTCCTTCATATCGTAATAGCCATTCATAGTCGCCCTAAATCCATCCAATACCTCATAGATTCCGGTCAACTGCAACAGTAGCTCTTTATCTGAAATCTTCTGCATCAACATGGAGTTTTTAAGTATATCCAATGCATTCTGACTATAATAAAAACTGCGGATATGCCCCATAAGAAAGCGGAACTGTATCAATGAATCTTCTGGTATCGTCCGATGCTTTAAGTCATACTCCACCAATAAGCTGGAAAGACGTTCATCCTCTCTAAACTCTGAAACGATACTCTCATAATTCTCCCGGTTGCTTTTCAGTTCATCCCTAATCAGCGACATGGTGGCTTGAATATCTTTCTTCTCGGAGTTTTGAGTAACCAACTCACTACCGGCAAAGGTAATCAGTACACCAATCACCACAATGGAAGTCTGCCGGATGTAGTCTCCCACTTGCCAACCTTTGACAGTTGTTTTTACTTTATTCCATGTTATGTTTTTCATACCTTCCTACGCTATTTATCCATTGAAACACATCATCCGTTACAGCCAAACGCATCATCTATCTGCCCCAAACAGACCATCTGTTTCTCCCAAATACACCATCTGTTTTTCCGGGTGCCATTACTCTACCGGTTATCAAGAGAAAGCCTCTCATAAATCTGCCTTAATGCAGCATTCTTTATGAGAGGCTTTCCTTATTATTCTGCAATAACGCGTTCTGCCTTTGTCAACATGCTTTAAAACTCATATCCAATCCCTTCACAGAATGGGTCAGCGCACCGACTGAGATAAAGTCTACACCGCATTCGGCATAGTCGCGGAGCGTATCAAACGTGATGCCGCCGGAAGATTCCGTTTCATAGCGGCCGCCTACCATCTCTACGGCCTTCTTTGTCATTGCCGGCGTAAAGTTGTCGAACATGATACGGTCTACACCGCCCAGGTCGAGCACCTGCTGCAATTCGTCGAAGTTGCGCACTTCTATTTCTATCTTGAGGTCCTTGCCTTTTCCCTTGCAATATTCCTTCGCACGGTTGATGGCCTTGTCGATGCCTCCCGCAAAGTCCACATGGTTGTCTTTCAGCAAAATCATATCGAACAAGCCGATACGGTGGTTTACACCGCCACCGATTTTCACTGCCATTTTCTCGAGGATACGCATGCCCGGAGTAGTCTTGCGGGTATCGAGTACACGGGTATTCGTACCTTTCAGTTGCTCGGCATACTTATGTGTCATGGTGGCAATGCCACTCATGCGCTGCATGATGTTCAGCATCAGACGCTCCGTTTGCAACAAAGACTGTATCTTGCCTTCCACAATCATGGCCACATCACCAGGCTTTACGGCTGTACCGTCATTAATGAACACTTCCACCTTCATGGTAGGATCGAAACGGCGGAACACCTCCTTTGCTATCTCGATACCGGCCAGGATGCCCGGTTCTTTTATCAACAGTTTGGACTTGCCCATTGCCGTAGCAGGAATGCACGAAAGGGTTGTATGGTCTCCATCGCCTATATCTTCGGCGAAAGCCAGGTCTATCAGCCTGTCAATCAATTCTTCTTCCTTATTCATCTGTTTTATCTATCCTTATTTGATGTATGACATATTTGCTCTGTACTTTTCTGAAGAAACAATTCACCCGAAAGTTTCCATTTGCGGTCATCAAGGTACCGATGACGAAACCGGACTCATCGCGCTTCCCCTGATGGTTCACATTAAAACTGCCGACCTTGTGGTTGGAAAAGAAAGCAGCCATTGTGCCCTCTGCCGTCCGCTTGTCGGCGTGGGTCGACTTATTCTGAATGATTAAATCGACCTTGTCACCCAGATACTTGTTGAGCTCCTGAGAGTTTCCTTCCTTGAAGGCTCCAATCACTCCCTCGGGAACATTCTGAGCCAGCAGCACAGACGTCCAAATGAAGAGACCGGTCAACAAAAAGATTACCCGTTTTTTCATTTTCACAAGTATTTATGATAGGCAAAGGTAAGCATTTGTCTCAAAATACAATAAAAAAATGCTAAATTTGTGCGCTAATCAAAACAGAACCAGTATGAAAACTACTCTGCTCGTTGTAGGACGAACTGTAGAACAACACTTTATAACAGCCATCAACGACTATGTGCAACGTACCAAGCGTTATCTCTCATTCGAGATGGAAGTCATCCCCGAACTGAAAAACACCAAGAGCCTCTCCATGGAAGTGCAGAAGGAAAAGGAAGGGGAACTGATATTGAAAGCTCTCCAGCCGGGAGATGTGGTCGTACTGCTGGACGAAGGTGGAAAAGAAATGCGCTCCATAGAGTTTGCAGACTATATGAAGCGCAAGATGAATACCGTGAACAAACGGCTGGTATTTATTATCGGAGGCCCTTACGGATTCTCCCCCAAAGTGTACGAAGCGGCACACGAGAAGATGTCCCTCTCACGCATGACCTTTTCCCATCAGATGGTGCGCCTCATCTTTGTGGAGCAACTCTACCGGGCGATGACCATACTGAACGGGGGGCCGTATCATCATGAATGATGAATTTCAGCTCCGCGACACCTGGAATCCCTTATCCGAGAGTGACATTTCTACGAACCTGGCTCTCGGATTCGGTACATTCAGCGTCAAGGTCTCACGGATGCGCAGGGCTGCCTGCGGATCCTTAGCCACCATATACAGATAACCTCCCCCACCGGCTCCCGGCAGTTTATATCCTAAGGTATAGTCTTTTATCTGACGGATGATGTCCTCTACGGCAGGAGGATTTGTTCCACTGTCCAGTGCCTTCTTCTGCATCCATGTCTTGCCTACCAGTGTTCCGAAACTCTTGAAGTCATTCCGTTGAATGGCTTCGGCCATATCCAAGGCATGTGCTTTCATCTCTTCTAATAACCCCAGGTGCAGGGAAGAGTTGAGGAACATGGAGCGTACTATTTCTGCAAGGATGCCCTTGGCTGTACGCGTAATGCCCGTATAATACAGCAGATGGCAATCGCGGTATTCCGGATGGGTAAACAAATGCTCGGGCAACCAGCGTACCAATGGCTGCTGGGTAAATCCAGCCTCCGTCTGCAACAGTTTGATGCCTTGCAGTACCCCACCGTATTGGTCTTGCCAACCGCCACCGGTCGTCAGCAACTGTTCCAGGGCAAGCGTACGGCGGCATATTTCGTTCTTATCCCACATCAGTCCGCAAAAGTCACTCAATGAACCCAAGACAGTAGAAGCCAAAATGGAGCTTGTGCCCAGACCGGAACCTGCAGGTATGGCAGAAAGCAATGTAATCTCTATACCTGTGCCGAAGGCTTCCAGTTGTTTTTCCAGCGAAGGATAAGCCGTTTCTGAAAAAGCCGGAACAAACCCGGCCAGCGCCAATGCTGCTTTGGGAATGGAAAAGGGGGAACCTATCATGCAATAGGATTGCAATTCCTCAAAAGTATTCACCACCTCCATGGCTCCCATATCAATGGAGCGCAACACGATGCGATGCTCCGCGCAAGGTTTGATGTACACTTGTAAAGGCGGCTGCCCGTTCAGTTCAATGGCAATATTCACCACACTCCCACCGGCAAACAAGGAGTAAGGCGGAGTGTCCGTCCATCCTCCCGCCATATCTATGCGTACGGGGCTACGCCCCCATACAATCTGGTCACTATACACATTCAGGCGAGGACTACTCTTGCGTTCATACAAATCAGTCAGCAATCCTTCGCGCAACAAGTTGAATGCGGCCTGCTCGTCTGCCTTGAAGTCCCTTCCGTCCAGCTTCTCAATCTGTGCACGCAGCATCCGGTTATGGATACGCTGCATCAGCGAGGCATCTGTCGGCAACACTTCCGGCTTGTCAATGCCGAATTTATGGAATTCACCGGCCACATCCATCAAGTCGAGTTGATAGAATACACTCTTTGCATGGTTGCGTGCCAGCACTTCCCAGTTTCCTTTGCAGAAGCTCTCCCGCTGTGCATACAGCAGACGCAAGTCGGCTTGTGCTGAAATTTCGTCGGCGGACAACCGACGACTTTCCAGCCAGACAGCCTTTCCTTCCGTCAAGCCCGGTTCGGAAACCATCCATCGAAGCACTGTCCCCATCTGCTCTTTATCTTCCACAACCGGGAAGATGGCAGCAGCCTGCAGGTCCTCTTTTCTGCCGGTGATGTCTTCCACCGACAATTCCCGTTCAGCCAGCCATTCCGAAAACGACATTCCAAGGAACAGTGTCTTTTCATCCCGAATATCCCCCTTAAAAGTATCGTCAAAACCATAGGGGCGTACTGCCCAGCGCTGGTCGGCAAGCGGAACTATATCAATGCAGATACCGTCTGGAATGGTCAGCCTCCAGTCATTCTTGGGAACACCCGTGATAATCTGCCGTGCCCCCAGCCGCCAAGAAGCCCCAACAAAGCTATTTTCAATCCAAAGACTGTCGTTCTTCGGAGTAAGGGGGAGATGCACTTCTGCATTCTGCACAAAGATGGCCGGATTGGGCTTCAACTTCCGGTGCATAATCTGGCGCTGGTCGTAGACCTTATTCTGTAAGGTGACGGTTGAAGACAACAGTTCGCGGCTTGTTCCATAATGGTAGAATTCGCCTCCGGGCAAAGGCAATATGGCGACGGAGAGGCTATTCAGCTCTTCATCCTCAATACGGGGATGATTTCCTAAGGACAAGCCAAAGTCAGCATACAAGTCATAGTATTTCAAGTCGGAATATGGCGTATCCACGTCCAAAGCCCCATCTGCCTTCTGCGAACGTTTCATCAGCAAGTCAACGGCCCGGTCGCTCAATAGCCAGATGCCGATATCCATTAAAAAGAGATGTGTCTTGGAGAGGTTTTCCAATTCTTCCAGAGAGGGTTTCTGAAGCATGAAATCCAAGGATTCCGGTTGATTCCGGTCCGAGATAAACACACCATGATGTGTGGCGAGCAACGGGTCTACCCACAGTCCATAGCACACCACATCTGCATCGGGAATCTCTTGAAGCGGCTTTTCCGCACGGATATATACGTCACCACTGGCAATCAGCGTACGCAGTCTTTCGGGAGCCCGCTCCATTATCTTTTCGTAAAGTGGGAGTTGAAGGGATAATAAATTCTGTCCCAGTTTTTGTCCACGCGCCCAGCGAAACACCGGAATCGGGGTCAATATCTTGCCCGACGGTGCATATCCCGGTAAACGACGGCTTTGTCCTCCGGCATGCAGCAGAATACGCTTCTCTATTGGAATGCTTTTCTCTGTTGGAATGCACTTTTCTGTTGGAATACGCTCCTCCGCCCAATACTTCCTATCCCGTTCCTTCTGCCATTCTCTCAAGAGCCAGGTAGTTCCCCCACCCGAGCCAAGTTTCATTCCCACCGGGTCGGAAGTACAAAACCATTCCGTACGGTCTACATTTTCCAGTTCATAGAATGCCGACACCAGATTAGGCGGCAAAGACAATAATTTCTGCATATCAATCGCTGTATTGCTTACTATTTGACAGCAAAGTAAAATAATATTAGGCAATTGACATAGAAAGTTTCAATTTATTTCTTTGGTATCAAGCTTGTGTTCCTTTACGGAAATACGACTGAGTATATAGGCGATTCATAAAGAATGGCTTTTCCAATCAAGTTCATTTTTAAAACAGAGAAAAGAATTGATTAAGAGTTAAGAAATTGTCGAAAGAGACATTATTAAAGATTCTTAGTAAATTTCTCAGTAATAAAAGATAGAAATACACACGAACAGATACAAACAATTTATAGCATGCAATACACGATACTAACAACATGTCGTGCAAGAAGTTAATAACGTGTCCTACAAAAAACAAATATCGTGTCCGCAGGATATTAACTTCCTGCAAACACGATATTAATTCGCTTTTACACAAAACTATACGAGGCTAACTACCTGCTGCAACAACCCCGACAATTCGAAAGTAGCATTCTTAATATCCGAAATCCGGTTCTTGCCTTCTGTCGTAAGAGAAAAACGCATCTGACGCTTATCTTCCTTACCTATCAGACGGGTAATGAGCTTCTTTCCCTCGACAGAGCGAATGACCTTTGAAGTGTTGGAGGCAGACAAACCCAGTGCCTCGGCTATCTCACTGGAGGTAAGCTTAGGAGTATTGAGCAGCGTGCACAACAGCATTCCTTCATTCAGCGATAAATCATACATCTGCGTAAACTGCACCTCGAACTCGGCAATAGCCCGATAAACATCACGGATTTTACATAAAGTCTCCATATCTTGTCCTCCTATATAAATAAGTTCACATTTGCCTTGTCCGCACGTTCCATATAGGTAGCCACGCCGCCGATGGTTACTTCATCCAGAAGTTCTTCGTGCTGGATGCCCATCATATCCATAGACATCTGGCAAGCAATGAATTCCACTCCCTGCGCCAATGCCTGCGAGCGCAACGACTCCAAAGAATCCACTCCCTTGCGCTTCATCAAGAAGCGCATCATGCGGCTGCCCATGCCGAACATATTCATCTGCGACAACTTCAGTTTCAAAGAGCTGGACGGCAGCATCATGCCGAACATCTTGCCGAAGAAGTCCTTCTGCACACTGGGTTTCTGCACTTTCTTCAAGACGTTCAGTCCCCAGAAGGTGAAGAAAATGGTTACTTTCTGTCCCGTTGCCGCTGCTCCGTTTGCTAGTACGAAGGTTGCCAGCGCTTTGTCCAGGTCATCACTGAACAGAATCAGCGTCTTTCCCCTCCCCCCGGCTACGGAAACATTGGAAGCAGATGTACAAGCCGGAGCACCTTTCTCGATGACTACCGTATAGCGTCCTTTCTCGTCATGCTTCTCTATCAATTTATTTCCCGTCGTATCACACCAGGCAGAAGCATCGCGTGCAAAACCGGCATCGGTTGCCACAATCTCCACACGCTCGCCCACAGCAATGCTATCCATCGCCTTTTTCACCTGCATGATAGGTCCCGGACATTGCAAACCGCAAGCATTTATCTTCAACGTTTCCTTCTTGGACACTGATGCATCCGCAGGAACATCATCAGTAGCAGCCTCTACCGAAGAAGAAGAAGAAGAGCCGCCTGCCGGAGCAGATGGAGACGGCAGAGGTGCTGTTGCCGTGGAGTAGGTCTTATAACCACCTATCAGATTGCGCACATTGCGATAGCCGCGCCCCATCAGGATGCGCAGGGACAGATAACCGCGCAGACCCACAGCACAGAAAAGCACTACCGGCTTGTCTGTAGGTATCTCTGCCAAATGCTCGCGCATTTCGTCCAACGGAATATTGACGGCTCCCGGAATGGTGCCGAAAGAGAATTCCTCGGGCGTACGGGTATCTATCAGCATCACTTTATCCTTCTCTTCTACCAGCTCGCGCCAAGAGATGACAGGCATAGCACCGCTGATAATGTTCGATGCTACATAGCCGCCAATAGCGATGGGGTCTTTGGCCGAGGAGAAAGGAGGCGCATACGTGTGCTCCGTCTCCATCAAATCGTAGACTGTGCCACCCCGCTTGATGAGTCCGGCTATCTGGTCGATTCGCTTGTCCACTCCCTCGTAACCGATACATTGCGCACCATAGAGTTTACCGGTTTTGGGATGGAAAGTCAGTTTCAAGGTCAAAGGTAGGGCATCCGGATAGTAACCGGCATGAGATGCCGAGTGAGTCACCGAGCTTTGATATTCCATGCCCCACTGCTTCAAGCGTTTGGCTGCAAGGCCCGTAGAGGCTACCGTCATGTCGAATACTTTGGCAATGGAGGTGCCGATAGCTCCTTCGTAGGAAACAGTATTGCCAAACACCATATTATCAGCAACGATACGTCCCTGGCGGTTGGCAGGATTTGCCAGATAATTGAGCCAGGGCTTTCCGGTCAGCGGATGAGGATATTCGATGGCATCGCCCACAGCATAGATGTCTTTTTCGGAAGTCTCCAAGTGTTCGTCTACCCAGATACCGCCCATCTCGCCCAGTTTCAAGCCGGCTTGTTGCGCCAATGCAGTGGCAGGACGCACACCGATGGAGAGTAACACCATATCGGCAGGAATGGCCTTTCCGCTTTTCAGGAATACGGTGATTCCGTTGTCCGTACGCTTGAAATGGGTTACTCCTTCTTCCAGATAGAGAGAGACGCCTTTCTGCAACAGATGCTGATGAATAGGTGCCGCCATAGAGAAGTCGATAGGTGCCATCACCTGATTACCCATTTCGACTACAGACACATGAACACCGGCATGATGCAGGTTCTCCGCCATTTCCAATCCGATGAAACCGGCACCTACCACCACGGCGCGTTTCACCTGCTTGTCCGAGATATAAGCCTTGATATGGTCGGTATCTTCTACATTGCGCAACGTGAAGATGCCTTCGGAATTAATGCCTTCCAAGGGGGGCTTCACGGGGTTGGCACCGGGAGAAAGCAAAAGTTTGTCATAGCTTTCGTCGTACTCCTTGCCTTTCACATTGCGTATGGTAACGGTCTTGTTTTTGGGATGGATGGCGATTACTTCATTCTGCACACGCACATCAATGCGGAAGCGCTTGCCGAAAGATTCGGGTGTCTGCACCAGCAGCTTCTCGCGCTCTGCTATCACTCCGCCTATATAATAAGGTAAACCACAATTAGCGTACGAGATGTAAGGGCCTTTCTCCAATAAGAGAATTTCAGCCATTTCGTCCACTCTTCTTAGTCGGGCGGCTGCCGTGGCTCCACCTGCTACACCGCCAATGATTACATATTTCATAATTCTTTGTTTTTTTAAGTTTGACGATGCAAAGAAAAGAATTATTTTCAATAAAACATAATTTCCATAAGAAAATATTGTTAAATAACTAATTTTCAACAAGAATAGGCATAAAAAGAAGGGGTAAAAGTACTCTTAATAGATATATTTTAGGCGCGGATTACGCGAAGTTCACGGATTCGATTAACTAATCCGCGTAATTCGCGTAATCCGCGCCTAAAAATAGATTATGAGAAAGCACTCATATACTTTTTCCGGACACAGCCTTATACAATATGTAACTTTGAATAGCCTTACCAACCCAGCTTGGAAAGACCGGCAGACTTATACCAATCCGTGGAACGAAACGCTGCGGCAGCCGCCTGTTTAGACAAAGACGGTATATAATGGGAAACACCGCTTGAACCTTCCATAGAAAACATGCCGGTATAACCAGAATAGTTCTTGGAAGTAGTCTCCCAATAGGGTACTGCCATATCATAAACCTGCTTCCAAGTAGCAAAGCCAGAAGCATCAGTTAACTGTTGCATCAGCTGGACAAAATCATAATAACCAATATTACTACTTTCACGACGTTGGTCGTAATTAAAAACAAGAGAACGCAATTCCTCACTATCAGCATTCTCTGACAAGACTTGCTTGGTAATACTTGCCAAAGACTCTAACACTGAACTCTGTAGCGCACAAACGGAAACACCGCCTGTCCAATTCGTATTGGATATTCCACTCCCTCCATTATAAATTTTCTTGTAAGGCTCGTAATAAGCGGCAGCTACCTTCAACGCCACTTCACCGTCCGAAAACAACGCAGGAACAAGTACATCATAGCGTGCCCCCGGTCCAGGTATTTCTGTAGGTGAACCAATATAATAATCAGTAAAGTTGCGCAAGGCATAAGCCACTTCAATGGACTGCATAAAGCAGGCATCGAACAAGACAAAATCAAAATGAGGAACAGCATCAGCAGACAATATTGTAACCAAATCTTCAATATTCATGTAATGAGTGCCCGAACCTGTGTCTTGCCCTACCCATCTGGTAGAAGGAAGTGGATTAGGAATCCAACCATCTCCATGCGACCAATAAATCAAACCATAGCTTTCAGCTCTGTATTCACTGTTTTTAAAGACATCATTAAAGACTTCCAAAGTCTCAGCCACACCCACAGAATTACGATTTTCATAGGTCTTTACCGTTGTTTCCTGCAATTTACCACCTTCATTTTTCAACTCAATGAGACGTGGAGAAGAATCAGTATCAATATAAACTAATAGGCGCATATTACTACTATTGTTCACTTTTGCCATACCCAATCTCATTTCCTCCAAATCTAATAAGGCTAAAGAAGACAAATTATTAAGTGTACCACGATGATCTGCCGCAAGATATGCCAGTACCGTGCGGCTACCAGCAACGGGAGGTTCCGGTATGGGATCCTCGTTTTCGCATGCTGTCAGTAAAACCGAGCAGCACATCCACAATAGTAGAAAGAGTCTGGATTTCATCATATGTATATTCCCTAAATTATTCCTGCGGTTTTGTAAATGTGAAAGCTTCAGGCTTCACCACCTGCAAAACCATATTCTTACTCTTCTTATACTTACCTTTTACCTTTACAGCCTCTTTTTCCAACTTTTTCCTGTTTTCAGAGAAATAAATCATACAAGTATAGTCCGGCTTCTTCAGATTGTACTCCAGATAGTTCTTGAGCTGGTAAGTGTATAAATCACGCTTGGGCAAGAATCCATTCTTATCCAGCTCTACGCTGTCCAATACCTGGATGTCTGTATAATATACGATGGAGTCATTGAAAGAAGCCGCCACACCAAAAGCATATACAGCCTTTTCCTTATCTTTCATTGTAAAAGCCGAGCACAATGCAAAAACCAAAGCTACGGCACAAAGTATACGAACGTATTTCATTGAGTTATGAGTTATAAGTTATGAATTATCAATGGGGGCAAAGATATAAAAAAAACCGCACGCCTACTAAAGACGTACGGTTTTTTAATTCCTTCTATTTGTCGGAAACTGATATTTCTTATTTATCCCAAATAAGATTTGAGCAATTTACTACGATTACTTTGTCTTAATCTTCTGATTGCTTTTTCCTTAATCTGACGCACACGCTCACGGGTCAAGCCGAATTTGTCGCCGATTTCCTCTAATGTCATTTCCTGCTGTCCGATACCGAAAAACATCTGTATGATTTCTTTTTCCCTATCGGTTAACGTAGAAAGAGCTCTATCAATTTCCCTCGCAAGAGACTCGTTCACCAAAGAGCGGTCGGCCATAGGGGAGTCGTCGTTGACCAGCACATCGAGCAAGCTGTTGTCCTCTCCTTCTACAAAAGGTGCGTCCACCGAAATGTGACGGCCGGACACCTTCAGCGTATCAGAGATTTTGTCAACAGGGATTTCCAGTTCATCGGCAAGCTCTTCAGGAGACGGACGACGTTCGTTTTCCTGCTCGAACTTGGAGAAGGCCTTGCTGATTTTATTCAGCGAGCCTACCTGGTTCAACGGAAGACGTACAATACGCGACTGCTCTGCCAAAGCCTGCAGAATGGACTGACGTATCCACCATACTGCATAACTGATGAACTTGAAACCACGTGTTTCATCGAACTTTTCGGCAGCCTTGATCAGTCCTAAATTACCCTCGTTAATCAAGTCGGGCAAACTCAAACCTTGGTTTTGGTACTGCTTGGCCACAGATACAACGAAACGCAGATTGGCACGTGTCAATTTCTCCAGTGCAACACGGTCACCCTTGCGGATGCGCTGAGCGAGCTCCACTTCCTCTTCAACAGTAATGAGGTCTTCGCGACCGATTTCCTGCAAATACTTGTCAAGAGAAGCGCTCTCTCTGTTAGTGATACTTTTTGTAATTTTAAGTTGTCTCATTCTTATAATACAGATTTGGGTTGCAAAGGTACGACAAATTATTTTGTTACAATAATTTCATCCCAACTTTTTCACCTTATTTATATCTTATCCTATATAACAAAAAGGATGCCGGTATGTATTGTACCGACACCCCCTTTTTCGCTATTGTTAGCTAATATTACAATCTTCTTACCTAACTATCCCTATTTTTTATTCTTGAGTCAAATCAACGGCATACATTGCACGTTTTCCTGACGGGAACATACCGGTGATGAACAAACCTTGCTCAGGAGACTTTCTTGCCTCTTTCATCGCCTTTTCCAAATCGTCCACCGTCTTCATCGGCACTCCGTTGGCTTTCAGAATGATGAAGCCCTTGCGGATACCTGCATCGGCCATCTTGCCATTGGTAACCCCGGTAACTTCCAGACCGTAACCCAGGTTCAACTGCTTCTTCAGCTCGGAAGATACGGGCTTGAAGGCTGCACCCAAGATTTCCATTCCGGCATCCTTCACTACCTTCGTAGTGCCTTGCTCATTCTTCAGCGTGATTTCGAATTCCTTTTCCTTCTTGTCACGAACCACTGTTACCTTCACTTTGTCGCCCGGACGGTGTTTTGCCAGCATTTCCTGCAAATCCGAGAACTTGTGAATCTTCTTGCCGTTCAATGCTATGATTACATCATTTTCCTTCAAGATGCCGGCAGCGGAACCACCTTCAACAACTTCGGCCACATAGATACCCTCTTTCACACCAAGTTCGTCGGCCTTCTTCTTCAGTTCTTCGGTCCAGCGTTCGTCCATCTGCAGGTCTGTGCTCAAATCACTACCCTTGATGCCAAGGAGCGCGCGCTGCACGGTACCAAACTGTTTCAAGTCGGCTACCACCTTTGTCATAATGCTGGTAGGGATGGCAAAACCATAGCCGGAATAAGCACCCGTGGGTGAGTAAAGCATGGCATTGATACCAACCAGCTCGCCTTTGGCATTCACCAACGCACCACCACTATTACCTTGGTTGATGGCAGCATCCGTCTGAATGAAAGACTGGATGTTTGCAGCTTGTCCATTGGAGGCAGAAGAGCCAATGGAACGGGCTTTTGCACTGACGATACCAGCTGTTACGGTAGAGTTCAGGTTGAACGGATTACCTACTGCCAATACCCATTCTCCCACCTTCAACTGGTCGGAGTCACCAACCGGAATTGTCGGGAAGTCATCCCCTTCAATCTTAATCAATGCCAAGTCCGTGCTGGGGTCAGTACCGATGATGCGTCCTTTCAGCTCACGGTCGTCATTCAGTTTCACAGTGATTTCATCAGCACCTTCCACCACGTGATTGTTCGTCACAATATATCCGTCTTTGGAGATGATGACACCCGAACCTAAACCTACACGCGGCTGGGTCTGTATCTGGCGCTGGCGTCCACGACCGTCTCCAAAGAAGAAGTCAAAAATATCCGGCTGTTCTTGTACCGTCTGGGTCTTACTCAACTGAGTGGCACGTATATGCACTACAGCATGGAGCGAACTCTCCGCTGCTTGTGTCAAATCCACAGGCTGGGCATCCGTTGCATGGAAAGCCGCCGGTAGCAGATTATTGGGGTTCTGTTGGAACAACTCGCTGAATGCGGCAGGCTTTTCCTTATTCAGCATCTTATAAGTGGTCAATCCAGCCACTCCAGAGCTCAGGAGCACGATAGCCGCAACTCCAAGGATGTTTTTTGTTGTCTGTTTCATACTATTCTTCCTATTCTTTAAATTGTTAATATTCAAGTTTCGTTTAACATTACGACGTTAAAATAACGACAAAAAACGTTCAGTTATTCCGCTTGTCACTCTTTTTTGTTCTCTTTTAACAGAGGATATTTAGGGCTTAACAGCGGTTAACGGCAAAGACTGACAAATTAGCATTTATGTACGATTGCTGACTGTTAAAGAACTGACAGATAGGGCATAAAAAGACGCATCACCCGTTGCGGCCGAAACGGATGATGCATTTGGGGTAAACAGATGATGCGTTTATACCAAACAGATGATGTGTTCGGGCTGAACGCATCATCTGTTTTTAGAGAGCAGATAGCACCTTAATAATTCAAGTAATCAATGTCCATGTGGTAGTCCCACTGCGGGAAGTAGAGGTTACCTCCCTCCCACTCCACCTCGCCACGCTGGAAGTCGACGGTCTCGCTGCGGGGATACTGCTTTTCGGGCTGTAGCGGCATGCCGTAATCAGTGTTCACAATCATGCGCCAAGAGTCTATACCACCCAGGAAGAAATATTCTTCGTCGGCATTGCGGGCAAAGGCAGGAATGCCGAATGACTGGTCGACAGGCACCCAACCCACACCCTCGAAGTAGACTTCTGCCCAATCGTGCAGATTCCATGCACGGGGATGCATCATGAAGCCGCTCTGGAAATGTGCGGGAATTCCACTGATGCGGCAAAGCGTAATGAACAGCAGGCTGACTTGGCCACAGTCTCCGTGACGGTTGTCCAACACATATTCCGGGATATTCTCAATGGTGGAATATTCGCGTGCAGAAGCCCACGGGAAGTTGTCATTCACCCAACGGAAGATACGTTTGGCTTTCAGGTAGGGGTTGGTTTCACCGGCTGTCAATTTGGCAGCAAGTTCGCGCAAGCGCGGGGAAAAGACGATATGCTTCTCACGCTCGGCAGTATATTCCTTATAAAGGGCGGTCGTCGTATCATAGGGCTGCACGTCTTCCGGCTTCAGATTATGCCATTCGCCGTTGGCGGTAAACTCAAAGGTTTCGGAGAATACGGTCGGTTCGCCTTCGACAGCACGTTTCTCCATGTACAATGTACTGTGACGGCACTCGGGCGACGAAAAGGTGTATTGCGGTTCGCTGGCCGAAATGAACTTGACATCCTGCTGCCGGGCCTGGTCCTGACGGGGATAGGGTAACCAGCAACGGATGATTTTCCCGGCAGGCACGGCATTGGTATCTACGGTCAACGTGTAGGTGACGCGCATGCGCTTCGGCGCAACAATGGCCTTGCCCTCTTTCTTCACAGCAGAAATGATTTCGGGCAGGTTCTCCATATTCACTTTCTCGCTGCCACTCGGCGAAGTGCCTTCCTTGGCTATCTTGATGTCATAGCAAGTGGAGTCCACACGAAACAGATTAGGTCCGGCATTGCGGAAATAGCGTTTCTCTCCATCCAGCATCATGCACTCCAAAGCTTTGGAGGCTTCCCACTGGCGCATCTGCTCATCGGTCACGTCGGGAATATACTTGCGGATATAGTCCTTCACCTGGGATTCCGTCATACAGAAATCCGTAAGCAGACGTTGGTACAGGTCGTCCTCCCAATTATAGGGCTTGCTCTCGGGCTTCGTGCTGCATGCAGAAGCCATCACAAACAGAGCGACGGTATACAATAGCTTTCTCATAACTTTACCACTCCAATACCCGGCAAATCGGGCAACGTTATCTTACCTTTCACAACCTCCATACCCTTGAAACGGTCGTTCGCAATCAGCAGACTACCGTCCAAGTCGGCAAAGTCCACTGCCGGAGAGAATTGGGAGGCAGCGGTAATGGCACAAGAGGTCTCGGTCATACATCCTACCATCACTTTCATGTCCAATGCACGTGCCAAAGTCACCATCTTCCAGGCTTCGCGCATGCCGGTACACTTCATCAGCTTGATGTTGATGCCCGTAAAGGCACCCTTCAAGCCTGCCACATCCTTCAGACGCTGAATGGACTCATCGGCAAATATGGGCAACGGGCTTTGCTGGGTGACCCATGCAATATCGTCCAGTTGTTCCTTGGGCATCGGTTGCTCTATCATGACAATTCCTTTTTCGTGCAGCCAATGTATCATATCGAGCGCATGATGTTTGTCCTTCCAACCCTGGTTGGCATCAATGGCAATCGGAAGGTCCGTCACCGAACGGATGGTCTCTATCATTTCCTTGTCGTTCTCCCGCCCCAGCTTCACTTTAAGGATATTGAACTGGTCGGCACACTCTTTCGTCTTTTCACGCACCACGTCGGCCGTATCAATACCGATGGTGAAAGTTGTAGAGGGAGTCTTTTCCTTGTCCAACCCCCATATCTTATACCAAGGGGCTTGCAACAGTTTGCCCACAAGGTCGTGCAAGGCGATGTCCACAGCAGTTTTAGCAGCGGAATCCCCTGCCGAGAGGCTGTCTATATAAGCCAGTATATCTTCCAGCTGAAAGGGGTCTGAGAATTGGCCGATAACATCCTGCACCTTCTTCAGAAAAGCCAGTACACTGTCCATCGTGCCTAGTTCGTGTTGCAGGTACGGGGGCATGGAGGCTTCACCATAACCGATAATGCCATCATATTCTATCTCGACTTGAACGTCGGGAGTGGTAGTACGCGAGTAGGTGGCCACTGTAAAGACATGGCGCAATTTCAGTTCATAGGGGAAGAAACGCAGTTTCATTTTGGGGGTTACACCTGCCCTACTGTTCACGTTGAACAAGGAAGGAGCGTCATTTCCTCCGGCAAATACATGATTGATTGCCATGCCTGAGCCGAGTGCGGCAAAAGCGGCGGTTTTCAGGAAATCTCTTCTGTTTGACATAATTGTGTGTGTATTAAATGTGCCAATATGCTAATGGGCTAATGTGCCAATGGGCTGCGCTATGTATATGCTACGTTATGTTTGCACCGTCACGCCGCAGGTCATTGGCATATTGGCACATTAGCACATTATTACATTGAATAAAATGGATTCGTTTCCGTTGTATTGAGCGACGCCTCCTTATTTATATAAGGTAACACGCGCGTAGCGAACAACAGTCTACCGAGGTTGTATTCATCGAACAGCTCGTCGTCGGGGCTGAAGCTATTGACGCGCACATCGCCTTGCGAATGGATGAAACGCTTGTTGCCGATATACATGCCGACATGTACCACACGTTCCTTGCGTTCCGGCGTCGCCTTGCGCCCGAAGAAAATCAAATCGCCCGGCTGGAGGTTACTGAAATCAGGAGTGATATCGATATGCTCGCCCACGTATGCCTGCTGGGAAGCATCCCGCGGAATGATGATGTCGTGCATGAAAAGAACGGTGCGCATGAAGCCGCTACAATCCACCCCTTTGGAGGAAGTGCCAGCCCAAAGATAAGGGATGCCCATCATGCTATGCGCCGTGGCTATAATGCTGGCGGCATCCTGCTTCAAGGTGGCACGCCATTTCTTCTCAGGCATGGAGATGGATTTGGAGATATATCCCTGACGGCCGTCGGGATAAGCCACCTTATAAAAGGCACCTTTTGTCCCCTCCCACTTCAGGCGGTTTCCTGCAGCAACATCAGAGACGGTCTGCGATGCCTGGCTGGGCTGTGAGTAGACAAAGCCATAATGCGAAGTCACCACTATTTTCTCTGCATTGTTCCAAGCGGTCAGCTCTTCCCGCGTGACGGGATGTATGCCTACTCGGTGTACCCATGCAATGTAGTTGTCCGGTGTCTGGATACGGTACCAGCCGTCGCGCTGCAACACCCGCACCGGCATACCCATCAAGCCTTGCGTCATCATTTCTGAAGAGAAATCCGGGGCTACCCGAAGATTGCACACAGACACATTGACAATGCCATACGTCTTGCCTTCAAGTCCGGCCTCATCCGGAAGCACTTGCAGACAATCCATCACCGCATATCCTTTCTTTGCCAAACCATCCAGCAAAGCCGTCTTTGCCTCTGCCGAAGTGGTGACACCACGCAACATCACATTCTTTCCGGAGAAAGAGTAATCCACATCGAACAAAGCCACGCGCTTGTCCGGTGCAAACTTTTGTTTCAAACTGTCAGCGAGTTGCGCCACTTCTGCAGGTATTGTACGGTCACCCACTTCCGAAGCGACAGCAAAAAGCGGGATTAACAGAAATAAAGAAAAAAGAGAGGATAACTTTTTCATTGGCCAAAAGGATTTGGGGGTTATTACTAATAGCAAAGCTACGAATTTATTCCGAAATAGATACATGTTTTTAAGATAATTAAGGGTAAAGAATGAAGAATGAAGGATTCATCCGTACTGCATCCGCACACTGCACAACAAATTCTTCATCCTTCATTCTTCATTCTTCATTAATATTCCGTATCTTTGTACCCTATAAAGCAGTTGGTCGGTCTGTCGCTTGCGCCTCGTGCGTATGAGGAAAGTCCGGGCAACACAGAGCGTCCCACTTCCTAACAGAAAGCTGTCCGTGAGGGTAGAGTAACGTAGAAGAAAATAACCGCCGTCGCCCTTGGGCTACGGTAAGGGTGAGAAGGTGGGGTAAGAGCCTACCAGTCTTGTGGTGACACAAGGGCTGTGCGTCTTGGGAGTTGTAAGGTCATGTAAACCGACGTTATGAGAGTTGCTCGCTCCATGTCGGAGGGTAGACCGCTAAAGCTTGTATGGTGACATGCGGCTCAGATAAATGACAGACACTTCTTTAATGGAGAATGGATAATGAAGAATGGATAATTCCTAATTAGGCTTTTTCAGAAACAGAAGAACAGAACCCGGCTTACAGACTGACTGCTTTTTTATTGACAATGGATAATCGAGATAATAGCATGAACAAGCGTATTGCTGCCCTTTGGAAATTCCTCACCTACGACATCTGGCGTATTACGGAAGATGAAGTCACGCGAACGACCTTTTCCGTATACAATATCATCAAGACGATTTATCTTTGCATCAACCGCTTCACCAAAGACCGGATAGTAAACAAAGCCTCGGCGCTGACTTACAGTACGCTGCTTGCCATCGTGCCTATTCTTGCCATTTTGTTTGCCATAGCCCGCGGTTTCGGATTCGATAATCTGATGGAAAGCCAGATTGTCAACGGTTTCGGCGGTCCTACGGAAACCACGGAAGTCATCCTGCAATTCGTGAATTCGTATTTGTCTCAGACCAAGAGTGGAATATTCATCGGAGTGGGTCTGATTATGTTGCTGTGGACAGTCCTGAATCTAATCAACAATATGGAAATCACCTTCAACCGCATCTGGCAGGTGAAAAAGGCGCGCAGCATGTACCGCAAAATAACGGATTACTTCTCTATGCTTCTGCTGATGCCCATTCTGCTGGTGGTGTCCGGTGGTCTTTCCATCTTCATGAGTACGATGGTGAAGAACCTCGAAGACTTTACCCTGCTGGCTCCCGTCGGCAAGTTTATGGTGCGCCTCATCCCCTTCGTGCTGACCTGGTTCATGTTTACAGCACTGTACGTCTTTATGCCGAATACAAAGGTCAAGCTGAAACACGCACTCATATCCGGTATTCTGGCAGGTACGGCACACCAGGCATTCCAATTCCTTTACATCAGCAGCCAGTTGTGGGTTTCCCGTTACAATGCCATCTATGGTAGTTTTGCCGCCCTTCCGATGTTTCTGCTATGGTTGCAGGTATCCTGGACCATCTGCCTATTCGGTGCCGAACTGACCTACGCCGGACAGAATATCCGGAACTTCAGCTTCGACAAGGATGCGCGCAATATCAGCCGGCGCTACCGCGATTTTATCTCCATCCTGATAATGTCTCTCATAGCCAAGCGCTTTGAACAAGACGTCCAGCCCTATACAGCCGAAGAGATATCCGAAGAGTGCCAGATTCCCATCCGGCTGACACACGAAACCCTTTATGAATTGCAGGAAATCAACCTCCTACATGAAGTGGTGACCGATGAAAAGAGTGAAGACATCGCTTACCAGCCTTCCATGGATATCAACAAAATGAATGTGGCCCTCCTACTGGACAAACTGGACACGCACGGCTCAGAAGATTTCAAAATTGATAAGGAAAATGAATTCAACAACCAATGGGGAGCATTGCTGAAGGCACGGGAGGAATACTACAAGAATGCAAGCAAGGTGCTGCTGAAGGATTTGTAAGCACGCGGAAGTCTTTCCGGAAACTCCGTATCTGCTTTCTTTTTGATTATTTTTTAGACGCGGATGACGCGGATGGGAATATTAAAAAAATCCGCGTCATCTGCGTCATCTGTGTCTAAAAAGTAAATCACCGATATTTCTCAGGCTCCACGGCACGAGTCATATCATAGGCACGGTCACTCTGACGGGATGCCACTAATTGCAGGAAATCGTCCATAGTGCCGTTACCTTATTTATATTGTATCATGCGGCTGATGTACTTACCAATGATATCGAACTCCAGATTCACCACACTGCCCACTTTGAAAGCATGGAAATTGGTATGCTCAAAGGTGTAAGGAATAATGGCCACCTGGAAAGTATCGTCGGTGGGATTGCACACGGTCAGGCTGACACCATTGACAGTTACCGAGCCTTTGTCTACCGTGATGTAGCCGCGCTTTGCCATCTCCTTGTCAAAAGCATACCGGAAAGTAAAGTAATAGCTTCCTTCCGCATCCTTTATATCGATGCAAGTGGCAGTCTGGTCCACATGTCCTTGAACGATATGGCCATCCAGCCGGCCGTTCATCATCATACTACGCTCCACATTCACTTCATCTCCCACCTGCAACAAGCCAAGATTGGAACGGTCCAGCGTTTCCTTCATGGCCGTCACGGTATAGGTATCATCTGTCAGACTGACTACCGTCAGGCAAACACCGTTGTGAGACACACTCTGGTCTATTTTTAATTCACTGACGAATGAACACTTGAAAGTAAAATGTACATTCTCCTGGTCTTTGACCATCGCCACCAATGTGGCACATTCTTCTACTATTCCGGAAAACATGGTTCTATATACTTTTAGGTTATACGCGATTTATTATTAATATGCGCAAAGATACAAAAAGCCCTTCGTATAGGTACAAAAAAAGGAAGCTTTTCACAAAGCCTCCTTTTTCAGTTTTCAATAGGTATTAGTTTTTTTTTAAGGTAAAAAGATTGTTTTCAGGATAACGATGCAAATATAGGCGCTTTTCGTGATACTAACCAAATTAAAAAACATGTCTTATAACATCTTTTTGAGAAATCATTTAAGTTTATTATCATTTCAAAGCATTTTTCTACACCTGCAATCGTTTTCAATGGACAAATATAAGGCTATTTTCCATGAAACACTGAAATTATCCTAAAATTTTGTTTATTTCTTATCATTTAAGTAGTGTTCGTCTGTCTGCCCGCTATGTTTTAACACTTTTGCGTCGATAAAGAACACTATTTCTTCGGCAATATTCGTGATGTGGTCGCCGGAGCGCTCCAATTTGCGGAACACGCTCACCAGATTCAGACAAGAGAGTGCACTCTCCGGATGCCGGCTGATGTAGTCGGCAAGAATGGCAGTGGCCTCCGCATTGATTTCGTCCAGCATATTGTCCTTTGCAAACACAGCGGTAGCCAATTCTTGGCTCTCCTCCTGAAGTGCCTGCTTGGCAAGCTCGAGCATGGAGAGCACCTGGGCTATCATCTCTTCGAGACGGAGTTGCTTGACCAGCTCAGTATCCAATGCCGGTTCATGGCAGTTGAGGGCAAAGCGGGCGATGCCTTCTGCAAAGTCGCCCAGACGCTCCAGGTTCGTATTGATTTTGAGCATGGCAAGCACAAAGCGCAGGTCGATGGCAACGGGGTTGTAAAGGGCAATGATGTCCTCCACGTCGCTGTCAATTTTCAGTTCGAAAGCATTGACGCGACGTTCGCGCACCAATACCTGCTGGGCCAGTTCCCGGTCCAGCGTAAGCACGGCATCACCTGCACGGTCGAGCTGATTATATACCAGGGTCCACATTTCGTCTATTTCCTTTTTCAGCAAGACGAGTTCAGATTCGATAAACTTCACCATAATGTTTCTATTTTAAGATTACTTTTGTACAACTTATTTTTGCTTGTATGGAACAATCCGCTACCCGAAGCGTCCCGTGATGTAGTTCTGCGTCTCCACCTTATCGGGATTCGTAAATATCTTCCGGGTATCTCCAAACTCCACCATCTGCCCCATATAGAAGAAAGCCGTATTATCACTGACACGCGCTGCCTGTTGCATGTTGTGGGTGACGATGACGATAGTGTACTGCTTCTTCAACTCGTGGATAAGCTCTTCCACCTTGGCGGTGGAGATGGGGTCGAGGGCGGATGCCGGCTCGTCCATCAGCAGGACCGAAGGAGACACCGCCATGGCACGGGCTATGCAGAGGCGTTGCTGCTGACCGCCGGAGAGGGCGTAGGCGGAGACTTTCAGCTTGTCCTTCACCTCGTCCCAAAGGGCGGCGCCTTTCAGGGTTTCTTCCACCCGCTGACGGATGAAGGCGTTATCGGTGATGCCATTCACACGAAGTCCGTAGGCAACGTTCTCGAAGATGCTTTTTGGGAAAGGATTGGGCCGCTGGAACACCATGCCCACGTTCTTGCGGAGTTCGTCCACTTGCACTCCTTTTCCATAGATGTCTTGTCCGTCAATGCGTATCTCGCCGGTCAGACGGGTGTCGGGAATCAAATCGTTCATGCGGTTCAGCAGGCGCAGGAAGGTAGACTTTCCACAGCCCGAGGGACCGATGAAGGCTATCACAGACTTCTCCTCAATGTCCATGCTGATGCCTTTCAGGGCATGGAAATCGCCATACCAGAAGTTCACGTCACGGGTTTCTATCTTGTTCTTCATACCTATTGTATATGTTTTCAATTCGTCTTAATCTTCTTCTCAAAGTATTTCCGCAGGGCGTTTGCCAACAGATTCACCAGGAGGATAATCAGTATCAGCACCAATGCTGTGCCATAAGCGATGGGAAGCTGCGCTTCCATATCCGTACCGCTGGTAGAGATGACATAGAGGTGATAAGGAAGCGCCATGCACTGGTCGAAGATACCGGTCGGCAGTTGCGGCAGGAAGTAGGCGGCACAGGTGAAAAGGATGGGTGCCGTCTCGCCCGAAACGCGCCCCAGCGCCAGAATCAGTCCGGTGATGATATTGGGCATTCCCATCGGCAGGATGACATGCCAGATGGTCTGGAGCTTGGTAGCTCCCAACGCGCGGCTTCCCTCGCGCATGCTGTCGGGGATGGCTTTCAGCGCTTCTTCCGTGGTGCGGATAACCAAAGGCAGACTTAGCAGACCCAGCGTCAACGAACCTGCCAGGATGCTGTCTCCAAAATCCATATAGTTGACAAACAGCGCCATGCCAAACAGACCGAACACGATGGAAGGGATGCCGCTCAGATTATTCGTCATCATCCGTATGAAGCGTACCACCCAGCCTTTCGGCACATACTCATTCATATAAATACCGCTCATCACTCCCACCGGAAAGGCAAATAAAGCACTGCCCGCCATCAAGCAGAACGTACCTACAATGGCAGGAAGGATTCCGCCGGCAGTCATACCGTTGGTAGGAGCCGTAGTGAGGAACTCCCAATCGATGACTCCTATACCTTTATATATAATGAAGCCGAGGATTGCAAAAAGAATCCCCACCACACTCAGGCTCAACAGACGGAACAAGCCGAATGCCACGTTTTGCGAAAGATGCTTTCTATTGACCATATCTACCTTCTTTTATTTTCGTCTTGGCGAAACTGCTTCCACCGTGAAGTTTATCAATAAACTGATGAAGAACAGCACGACACCCAGCAGGAACAATGCTTCGTAGTGAGCTCCGCCGGCAGGCGCTTCGCCTAGTTCGGCGGCAATCGTTGCCGGAATGGTGCGCAGCGGTTCCAGGATGGTATGGGGAATGACGGCGGCGTTGCCCGTCACCATCAGCACAGCCATCGTCTCGCCCACCGCACGGCCGATGCCCAACACCACTCCGGAGGTGATGCCCGAAATGGAGTAAGGAATCACTACCTTATATATAGTCTGCCATTGCGACGCTCCCAGTGCCAGACTGGCTTCACGCATAGCACGAGGGCAGTTTCTCATCGCATCTTCCGTCACCGTAATGATGGTGGGCAGCGCCATAATGGCAAGCACAATACTGCCCGCCAGCCCGCTCTCGCCTACCGGCAAGTTGAACACCTGCTGCAAAAACGGCACAATGACAATTAAGCCGAAAAAGCCGTAGACCACCGACGGTATGCCACTCAGCAACTCAATGATGGGCTTCAGCAGATTCCTTACCCGGGAATTGGCTACCTCCGACATATAGATTGCCACCGACAGACCAAACGGCAATGCAAAGAGGATGGCAAACAGACTGACCCACAGCGTCCCCGTAATGAGCGGCAAAAAGCCGAACTGCGCAGCAGGTGTTGCCGTGGGAAACCATTCGGCACCGGCAAAGACGTCCTTCACCGAAATGGTGTTGTCTTTCAGCAGATGCACCGAGTCCGGACGGACAATGAACTGCTGCGGTACAAAGGCTATAATGCCAGGCGTACGCTCCACCAGCTCCGTAATGCAGGCACCTGCATTTTCGTAGGAAGCGCCCAACTGCTCTTCCGTATAATACAGTGTGATGTCCTCCAAACGGAAAAGGCGGATAGGAAGGTCCTCCCCTCCCACTTCGTTCCAGTTTGTCAGCTCTTCATCAAAGACATTCTTTATCTGTGCCGGAGTCAGTTCGCCCACCCGGTTCTCCTTATTCAAGGCCAATACATACCCTTCTTCTATCACCTTGCTGCTGAACAAGCCCAGCGCTTCGGAAAAGAGGAACACGACGATAAGTACGATGGTAAGACTCGTCACAAAGCCGCTACAAGCCAGTATACCTTCTACAATCTTCTCAAAAATCTTTTTCATGTTGCCTATTGATTTCTGTATGCAAAGGAACGGGCCGGATGTTAAGGCAGTGTGACTAACGTTTGAAAGAAATGTTTCAAAGGTGTTACAAAACTATTACAACGACTCAAAGCACATTCCATGTAACACATTTGTAATATCCATTACCTTAATTTGCATCATGTGTTTACCCTATTTGCACCATGTGTTTTATGAAGACAAGAAAATTACTCCTACTCCTCGCCCTGGCAGCTGCCACCACTGGCATGCAGGCGCAACGCATCAAAGGCAGCGATACCGTGCTCCCCATAGCGCAGCAGACCGCCGAACGCTTTATGACCCTGAACCCCTCTGCCCGTGTCACCGTGACCGGCGGCGGAACCGGTGTCGGTATTTCAGCCCTGCTGGACCAGACCACGGACATCGCCATGGCTTCCCGCGCCATCAAGTTCAGCGAAAAGATGAAAGCCAAAGCTGCCGGAGAAGACCTGGCGGAAGTACCCATCGCCTACGATGCCCTTGCCGTAGTGGTCCACCCCTCTAACCCGGTGACACAACTGACCCGCCAACAACTGGAAGATATCTTCCGGGGCAAAATCACCAACTGGCAGCAAGTGGGCGGAGACGACCGCAAAATCGTAGTCTACTCCCGCGAGACTTCCTCCGGTACCTACGAGTTCTTCAAGGAAAGCGTACTGAAAAACAAGAACTACATGAGCAGCAGTCTCTCCATGCCTGCCACGGGAGCCATTATCCAATCCGTCAGCCAAACTCGCGGAGCCATCGGATATGTGGGTCTAGCCTATGTATCGCCGCGTATCAAGACGCTCGCCGTTTCATACGACGGGCAACATTATGCCGCTCCCACGCTGGAGAATGCCATCAATAAGACTTATCCGATAGTACGCCCGCTATACTATTATTATAACCGGAAAAACGCTTCGGTCATAGCCCCTCTGCTCGATTTCATTTTGTCTGCCGCAGGACAGAAAATCATCAAAGAGAGCGGATATATCCCGGTACATAACGAATAAATCTTCATTCTTCATTCTTCATTCTTCATTTTTTTACCCTATCTTTGTCCCCACGATACGAAAATAGTAACATTATGGCAGAAATAAAGAGCGAAGAAACAAGCGAAAAAAAGAGCTTGAACTTCATTGAGCAAATAGTAGAAAACGATTTGAAAGAAGGTAAAAACGGGGGAAAAGTACAAACACGCTTCCCGCCCGAACCGAACGGTTACCTCCACATCGGACACGCCAAGGCCATCTGCCTTGATTTCGGTATTGCCGCCGCACACGGCGGTGTCTGCAACCTGCGTTTCGATGACACCAACCCCACCAAGGAAGATGTGGAATATGTAGAAGCCATCAAGGAAGACATCCAGTGGCTGGGCTACAAATGGGGTAACGAATATTACGCTTCCGACTATTTCCAGCAATTGTGGGACTTCGCTATCCGCCTCATCAAAGAGGGCAAAGCATACATCGACGAACAGACTTCCGAGCAGATTGCCGCCCAGAAAGGAACTCCCACCCAGCCCGGTGTGGAAAGTCCCTACCGCAACCGTCCTATCGAAGAAACACTGGACTTGTTCCAGAAAATGAACAGCGGCGAGATTGAGGAAGGTGCCATGGTGCTCCGCGCCAAGATAGACATGGCAAGCCCCAACATGCACTTCCGCGACCCTATCATCTACCGCGTAGTGAAGCATCCGCACCATCGCACGGGCACCACTTGGAAGGCTTATCCGATGTACGACTTCGCCCACGGGCAAAGCGACTTCTTCGAAGGCGTGACACACTCGCTCTGCACACTGGAGTTTGTGCCCCACCGTCCACTCTACGATCTCTTCGTGGACTGGGTGAAGGAAGGCAAAGACCTCGACGATAACCGCCCCCATCAGTATGAGTTCAACAAACTGAACCTCAGCTATACGCTGATGAGCAAGCGCAACCTGCTGACTCTAGTCAAGGAAGGCTTGGTAAACGGTTGGGACGACCCCCGTATGCCGACTATCTGCGGTTTCCGCCGTAGGGGATACTCTCCGGAGTCCATTCATAAGTTCATCGACAAAATAGGATATACAACCTACGATGCGCTCAATGAATTCGCCCTGCTGGAAAGCGCCGTGCGCGAGGACTTGAACGACCGCGCCACCCGCGTATCTGCCGTACTGAATCCGGTGAAGCTTATCATCACTAACTATCCCGAAGGGCAAGTGGAAGAGATGGAAGCCGTCAACAACCCCGAGCATCCCGAAGAAGGCAACCACGTCATCGAATTCAGCCGCGAACTCTGGATGGAGCGCGACGACTTCATGGAAGATGCCCCAAAGAAATACTTCCGCATGACACCGGGACAAGAGGTACGTCTGAAGAACGCGTACATCGTGAAGTGTACCGGCTGCAAGAAGAACGACGCCGGTGAAATCACCGAAGTATATTGCGAATATGACCCTGATACCAAGAGCGGTCTGCCCGGAGCCAACCGTAAGGTGAAAGGCACCATCCATTGGGTAAGTTGTGCCCACTGCCTCGAAGCAGAAGTACGTCTCTACGACCGTCTGTGGAAAGTGGAGAACCCGCGCGATGAGCTTGCCGCCATCCGCGAAGCGAAGAACTGCGACGCACTGACAGCCATGAAAGAAATGATCAACCCCGACTCCCTGAATGTGCTGCCCTGCTGCTACATCGAGAAGTACGCTGCCGGCATGCAGCCCCTCTCCTACCTGCAGTTCCAACGTATCGGTTATTTTAATGTTGACAAAGATTCTACGCCAGAAAAAATGGTATTCAACCGTACTGTAGGTCTGAAAGACGTTTGGGGTAAAATCAATAAATAAGAATATGAGTAAAAAAAACCTGCTGTCCGGAAGAGACAAAGAACTGCAAGAAATGGCAGAACAATATGAAGCTGCCAAAGCAGAGAACAGAACCATCTATCTGGACGCAGACGACTTAGCCGACCTCGCAGACTGGTATGCCGTGCATCATAAATATGCCATGGCTACCGAGGTCGTAGAGTATGGCTTGGGAATACATCCGGATAATACGGCTCTGCTGGTGGAACAGGCATACTTGTTCCTCGACACCCAGCATAAAGAGCAAGCCAAGGATATATTGGAACGGATTGCCGAAGAATCTTCCGAAGTGAAAGTGCTGAAAGCCAACCTACTGTTGGGCGAAGGCAAAGAAGAAGAAGCAGAAGCGATACTCGACAGCATAAACGATAAGGACGACCTGGCCAATATCGTCGATGTATCCTATATGTACATTGACATGGGATTCCCGGAAAAAGCATTGACATGGCTGACGCGCGGACTCGAAAAATATGCCGAAGAAGAAGCCTACCTTGCCGTCACCGGCGATTGTTACTATGCCCAGGGACTGTTTGAAAAAGCCACCTTCTTCTTCAATAAGCTGATTGACAAGAATCCGTATTCGGCTCCTTACTGGTTTGGACTGGCCCGTTGCTACTTTGACCAGCAGATGTTCGACAAAGCAATCGAAGCATGCGACTATGCCACGGTGGCCGATGACGAGTTTGCCGATGCCTACCTGATGAAAGGACATTCCTTCTTCCAATTGGGAAATGAGGAAAGTGCCATGGAAAACTACCTGCAAGCCGAAAAGTTCCATCTCGTCTCCCACGGTTTCATCAACACCTTCATCGGCCTGAACAAAACCTCCAAAGGAGAGTGGAAAGAAGGATACGACTATCTGGAAAAAGCCATAACGGCCGAAGACAGCCATGACTTCGCCTTGCCCTCCCTTTATGCCAATGCGGCCCTATGCCTGCACAAGATGGGAAAAAAGCGCAAAGCACACCAGTATTGTAAAAAAGCATACGACTTGGCACCCGAAGAGATAGACCCGTACCTGATTGAGGGACGCATCTACATGGAAGAAGGTGAGTATGAGAAAGGTGTGAAGAGATGGGCCAAAGCCTTAGAGTATGCCCCCTATGCGGATACCTGGCACGAAATAGGCATGTGTAGCATGGAAATAGGACAACTGAGCTATGCCAAGCTGGCCTTTGAACATGTCAAAGAGATGGAGCCGGACTTTGAAGGTATCAACGAAAGGCTGACCTCTCTGTATATGCTGCTCAAAGACAAAGAGAACTTCATGAAGTACAACCAGCTGTGCGAACATCCGTTCAGGCTGGAAGAGCTGGATAGATTACAGCAGATACTACAAGAAGATAATCAGGAAGAGCTGGCCCTAGTGATGAAGAATATTTTCAATGCATTACAATAACAGTAATTATATACCACTAATCTAGCAAATGGAATCAGTAGCCTTTATCCAATGGTGTCTCGACCACCTCAATTACTGGACCATCACTTTATTGATGGCCATTGAAAGTTCGTTTATTCCCTTCCCTTCGGAAGTTGTAGTCCCTCCTGCCGCTTGGAAAGCCGCCAACAATGACAACATGAATATATATCTGGTGGTATTGTTTGCAACCATAGGGGCAAATATCGGAGCATTGATAAACTACTATCTGGCAAAATGGCTGGGACGCCCCATCATTTACAAGTTTGCCAACAGCCGTTTCGGGCACATGTGCCTCATCGACGAAGCCAAAGTGCAGCATGCGGAGGAATACTTCGATAAGCATGGAGCCGTATCAACCTTTGTCGGCCGCCTGATACCTGCTGTTCGCCAGTTGATATCCATCCCTGCCGGTCTGGCACGCATGAAGCTGGGAACTTTCTTGCTGTACACCACCTTGGGTGCAGGCCTTTGGAATTCCATCCTGGCTTTTATCGGCTATTACTTGTCCACAGTACCCGGCATTGAGAACGAGGAACAGCTGCTTGCCAAAGTAACGGAATACAGCCATGAGATAGGTTATGTATTTATCGGCATCGGCGTACTCATCGTGGCATTCTTCATCTATAAAGGCATGAAGAAGAAATAAAAAAGAAAACGGTATGATAATAAAAAAGCGGTGGACAGCATGATAAATTCTGTCCACCGCTTTTTATTGCTTATCCCAAATCCAAACTTTCTACTTTACAGCTGCAATAGCTTTATCATAGTCAGGTTCTTGCGTAATTTCAGGTACCAATTCCGTATAGGCAATCTTACCATCTTTGCCGATAACCACTACCGAACGCGCCAGTAGACCTGCAAGCGGTCCGTCGGCCATGCGTACCCCGTAGTTTTCATCAAAATCGGAAAAACGGAAATCAGACAAAGGAATCACATTCTCAATACCCTCCGTTGTACAGAAACGTGCATGTGCAAAAGGCAAATCCTTGGAGATTGCCAACACTACCGTATCGGGCAGGCCGGCAGCCAGTTTGTTGAACTTACGTACAGAAGTAGCGCACACACCAGTGTCAAGGCTGGGGAAAATATTCAAAATAACATTCTTCCCGTTCAGTTCCTTCAAAGAGAATGAAGACAAATCTGTTTTTACCAATTCGAAATCGGGGGCAACAGAGCCCACCTTTATAAATTCACCGATAACCTTTACCGGTTGTCCTTTAAATTTTGTTGTAGCCATAGTTTTATCAAATTATATATATACATAACAAATTACATACAGAAAAAGTTCACCCGAAACTTTTTTCCGGATAAACTGTTATTCTACGGACGAATTAATGATAATCACTTAAAAAATTAAATTCACATGAAAACTATTTTTGACGAACTTCAGCAGGAAGTAAAGAATTGGTGGATTTCACTCATTCTTGGTATTCTTTATGTAATAGTGGCTATAAGCCTGATGTTCTCCCCTCTCAGCGGGTATGCAGTATTGAGCATTCTGTTCAGCGTCTCCATGTTGTTCAGCGGTCTGCTGGAAATATCCTTTGCAGTAAGTAACCGTAGAAGGGTATCCAGTTGGGGATGGTATCTGGCTGGAGGTATCATCGACATGATTCTGGGATTCTACCTGATAACCTACCCAATGCTCAGCATGGAAGTCATTCCATTCATCATTGCCTTCTGGCTGATGTTCCGCGGCTTCTCATCCGTAGGCTATGCCATGGACCTCAAAAGATACGGGACAAGAGACTGGGGATGGTATGTTGCTTTCGGTATTCTTGCCGTCATCTGCTCGCTCATCATCTTGTGGCAACCGGCAGTAGGCGCCCTTTACGCCGTGTACATGATTTCGTTTGCATTCCTGATTATAGGTTTCTTCCGTATCATGCTGTCATTCGAGCTGAAAAACCTGCACAAGCGCGGGAAAGAGTGGAAGGAAAAGAAAGAGAAAGAAGTATCGGCCGAATAAGTAGCCCACACGAAGCGTGTCAAAAGGAATCCCACCTTTGACACCTTCGTTTAGCCGAATTGCTCAATAACGTCTCAGAAAACGGAACATCGTAGTCCGTGACACTCCCATCTGCCGGGCAAGTTCGGCACACGACTCTCCTCTTTGGTGCTCCCTTACAAGTTTCCTCTTGTTCGCATAGAGTATCTTCATCTTGGGTGTGTCCCCTTTCTTCCTGCCCAGATGTTTTCCTTCTTTCCTCCGTCGTTCCAAGGCTTCTTTGGTGCGCATGGAAATCAGATTACGCTCTATCTCGGTCATCAGTCCAAAAGCAAAACCCAGCACTTTGCTGTTGATGTCATTCTGAAACACATACCCCTCTTTGGTACTGTACAGCACCACTCCCCTTTTGATGCAGGAGTTAAGAATGGTCATTATCTCCAGCAGTGTCCGGCTAAGCCGTGAAATCTCCGTTATAATCAAGGAGTCTCCCGGTTTCATCCGGTCCAACAAGCCCGCCAGTTTACGCTCTTTGCTACTCACTTTTCCGCTGACCGTCTCCATGTACCATCTGTCGATGCTCAACCCATTCTTTTCCGCGAAGCGTATAATCTCCTCGCGCTGATTCTCTAAAAACTGTTTTTCTGTACTTACTCTTAAATAAGCTACTACTGCCATAATTGATAAACGTTTATTGGTTATTATTCACCACCAAAGAACGGTTATTCAAGTAAGAGTGGCAACACACAACTATGACTCTCTATCACAGAGGATCACATTATGGACATCCCCCAAAGTCAGGGAAGACTTCTCGGTAACCATCTCAAATATGCCTATAAACAAAGAAAACAGCCCCACTGAAGCTGTTTTCTGAAATTAGTTCATAAAAAAATTGATACTATGTAGTTTCATAGTATACTCTTCTTCATTTCATTCACTATGTATCTCACATCCTCATCCGTCACATAAGGACCACTCGGCAAGCAAAGACCACGTTTGAACAAGCCCTCACTGACACCATTCACATAGGCAGGATTAGCCGCATAAACCGGCTGAAGATGCATGGGCTTCCATAAGGGACGGCTCTCGATACCGGCTTTATCCAAGCAAACACGCATGGCCTCCACATTACGGTTGGGCTCGCAAGAGGTATGGGCACTCACCGACTCATGCGTAACACCCGCAGCACCACCCACGGCACCTTTCACAGTCTCACGGTAGGCATCTTCCTCACCCTTCACATGCAGATTCTCGTCAAGCAGTACCGTGTTCAGCCAATAATTGCTGTCATAGCATCCGGAAGGATTCTCATGAAGCGTGATTCCCTCCACATCGGCCAACAGCTCACGATACAGACCGCACAGATGCTTATGGTGCGCTATGTGCTCATCCACCACCGTCATCTGGCCGCGGCCGATACCCGCACAAATGTTACTCATCCTATAATTATAGCCTATACGCTCATGCTGGTAGTAGGGATAGGACTCACGGGCCTGGGTAGCATAGAACATTATCTCACGCTTGGACTCTTCATCCGGGCAAATTAGGGCACCGCCACCGCTGGTGGTTATCATCTTGTTACCATTGAATGAAAGCACACCGTATCTGCCAAAAGTTCCGAGGACTTGCCCGTCAAACTTGCTTCCAAAGCCTTCGGCAGCATCCTCTATGACCGGAATATCATATCTATCTGCCACCGACATGATTTGGTCTGTCTTGTAGGGCATTCCATACAAAGCCACCGGAACAATCGCTTTGGGCTTCCGGCCGGTCTTGTCGATACGCTCCCTGATAGCCTGCTCCAGAAGAACCGGGTCCATGTTCCAGGTATCAGCCTCAGAATCCACGAATACCGGAGTAGCACCGAGGTAGGTCACCGGATGGGAAGAGGCACAAAAGGTAAAGCTCTGTACTATCACTTCATCACCCTGACTAACTCCGCAAGCAAGCAGGGCCAGGTGTACCGCTGCTGTACCTGCACTCAAGGCCACTACCTTTTTATCCTGTCCCACGAAGCGTTCCAAATCCTGCTCGAAGGCATTCACATTAGGACCGAGGGGTACTACCCAGTTGGTATCGAAGGCTTCCTGTATGAAGCCCATCTCCTTGCCGCTCATGTGAGCGAGGCAAAGATATATTCGTTTGTCCATAAAGTTATAAATGAATTTCTTTTCAAAGAAGTGCAATGAATATTATGAAGATATCTCTCTTTTTACATAATATGGAATTAGCAAAAAAACAAGGATTTTACAGAGCTTTTTCCAAAACCGTTTCATATCTAAAACGATATAATTGCTTCTTTTTTAGCAAGGGTTACTTTCTCAAGATGTCCTGGACATAATATCCGAGACTCAGCCAATCGAATTATTCGTGCTTTCGATTTATCCGCCTCCTTTTTATTACCATTGGGAAGATTCGTTACAACATTATATCCCGGTATATATGAATCTCCTGAAAAAACATAGTTCCCTACAAGATAAGTAATACAAGTTGGACTATGCCCCGGTGTTTCTATTGCCTTTACATTTATCCCATCTAGTAGAGTAATGGAATCTTCTTCACGAACAACTTTAATATTTTCTCCCCAATATACCATTGGGGTACCATAGTATTTCGATAGATTCAGTTTTACAGAAGCCAAAGCTTTTATACCAGCTTCATTAGTATAGATTATTGCACTGGGAAATATCCGTACTAAAGCAGGCAATCCATAGATATGATCGTAGTGAATATGTGTCAGTAAAATCCCTTTCAGCACCCTGTCTTTATCCACAATCTCCATAATTTTTTCAACATCTCCAGGGTCCACAATCCAAAAATCCAATCTATCAACTTCAAGAATATATGTTTTTGATTCTAGAATAGTATTGACAATGGATTTTACAGTTAACATTATATTAAAAATATTGAATCACCGATTATCAGCACAATCTTCAATGCCTTCAAATTATATCATCAATAGATTGATAACCATTTTCTCCATGCTGGAAAATTATTGAACATATCCGTGAAATTATCAGGATTCTTAAACCCTTCCCAGTTCCTATATTTTTTAGGCAACCCTCTTTGTGCGACAAATGGATTATAGTTCAAATACCTCCCCTTATTCAAAGAAGTTATCTCAGCCATTTCATCAACACTTAGTTCAAAATCTAAAATCGAAATATTTTCTTTCAAATGAACCATATTCCAAGTCTTAGGAATCACAATAATACCTCTTTGGACAAGCCACCGTAGGACTACTTGAACGGTGCTCTTACCATGTTTTTTTGCGATTGCCAAAATCAAAGGATGCTCGATAATCTCCAGTCTTGGCTCTACTGAACGAAAATGACTGAATGTCGACATAGCTTCAACTGCAATTCCTCTATCCTGACAGTATTTTGTTAATTCAATCTGAGCGTTTAATGGACTAATTTCTATTTGATTTACAGCAGGAACAACATCCGAAATCTCACTCAAAGCTTCAATATGTGGCTGCAGAAAATTGGAAACTCCAATTGCCCTGATTCTTCCCTCTTTATAGAATTTCTCAAGAACCTCCCACATATCCATGAATATTTTCCAAGGATTATGAATCAAAAATAAGTCTATATATTCCGTATCAAGGTTATCAAAAGATTTTAGAATAGCTTGTTCGATACTGACATTATTTCTTCGGTTAAGAATTCTATGAATTCCATACTTATATCCCCCATAGTAAAACGCATCAATATTTACTTTTGTAGTAATAAACACATCTTCACGCTTAATACCATGTTTCTTGAAAATCCGGGCAATATCAGCCTCATTATAATATCTCCAAGCTGTATCAAACTGCCTGTAACCCATATCATAAGCTGTTATCAAAGTATCTTCTAGCTTATCCTTCGGTATAAGAAACGTTCCTAGACCAACTTGCGGCATTTCAATGCCATTATTTAATTTTACATATTGCATATCCATATAATTATGCAGTTAAAATATTACGTATTCTTTATATGGTTCAAACGATTTTGCCCATCCAGCAAAACGGTTGACAACAGATTCATTATCAATCATGAGTCGTTCACGCTCAGATTTATTCGTCAAACGGTTGTAAAGTTCAGAGACTTCTACAACGCGAGTGATTCCATCTTCTCCTATCATGCAACGAGTTACGTTGAAAGTTAACTTAATAAGCCGTTTAGTTGATTCATCCCAATAAGAGTGAAGAACTATACCAAATTCAGCTAAAACATTATCAAGAAAGAAGCCGACATCGGGAGTAAATGCTAAATTCCCAAGGGCATAAGCGCAGAATACACCATTATCCAAACGTTCACAGCGTAGTGAAGTATGAGGGTGGTTAGCTACAATAATATCAGCACCGGCCTCTTTTAGACTATCAATAATAAATCTGGTATAGAAACCTGGAGATGGATTATATTGTCCTCCAACATGAGGATAAGCCACGACAATATCTGCCACTTCTTTTGCTTTATGAACCTTTTCAAGAACCCTTTCCAGAAAAACTTGATTTTTTGAATTGGTAATAGCAGCAGGTGAGACATCATCAGAAATATATTTTTCTATAGATTTTCCCTCTCCTGATGTTTTAAATTCCAACTTCAATAATTTCTGTTGTTTCTTGGTCAAATCAATTCTCCACTGTTCATCCTCATTGAGAAACACCCCATTCAGTTGCGAATTGGTTCCAAAAGTACAGCATATAACAGCTACCTTCAGAGTACCGACTTGCTTAACAAATACTTTTTCACTATCTCCTACTGTAAGATAACTACCAGAACAATCAATGCCAGCAGCTTTAATACAACGCAATGTCTCAGACAAGCCATCTACCCCTCTATCCAAACAATGGTTATTGCAGGTCGCTACAAAATCAATACCAGCCGCTTTCACCTCATCCAATAACGAAGAAGGAGTAGCAAAGCATACATCTGATTGAGTGATATTATCTTGAGTATAAGGGGAACGCATGATGGGTGATTCCAAATTAGCAATCACATAATTAGAATCCTTCAACAGAGGTGCCAAACCAGACAGATACCCATCATATCTATACTCACCATGTTTCTTCATTACGGCATCATTCTGTGCTTTCAAACACATGATGTCTCCAAGAAAACTCAATTTAATCATACTTTCATCATAAGTCTTGAACCATTCTCAAATTTCATCTCTACGCTATTGCGATAGTCTTTATGAACTTTAGAGACTCTCTCCATCACTTCATCCAAATATTTTCCAAAAAGAGGTCCACCATTCATCTGTGCAAATCCTGATTCTGCAGTTAGATTCATCTCTATGAAAACCGGCTCATTATTTACATCAAGTGCAATATCCCACCCGACCAAATCGAAATAGGGCAGACGACGATGCAAATCAAACACGAATTTCATCACTCTATCATAATTCGGTATAGTAAGGCTTTCAAATCCTAAGAATTCTTTCAATGTAGGTTTATCAAGTGTGTGATAGCGAAGAACACGCTGATCGAGACTACCATCATCATAAACATGGCAGAAACCACCACCTGTCGATGCATTATCATTAAACGCACCTTTACCTCCAAATCGAACGACTGATACCAATAGTACATATTCTCCAGCTAAAGTACGATAAGTATAAATTCTAAGCGTGTTCAGTGACGACTCGTTCAGTTTCTTCAATGTTGCACTTTGTTCAAGCCGTTTCTGAATATTGAAATCCCATTTATATGTCTCAAACAAATCCTTGACTTTCGCTGTATCAATTTCTTCCTTCCGAACCAATTTCACATTCTTACCTGAACCTGAATCAATGGATGGCTTGATTATACAATCCAAATCAGTTGCAAGTACCAGTTTAACAGCTTCTTCTGTAGAAATAGGCATATCATCAGGGCTAAAGAATCTACCATTAATATTCTTCATCAGAATGGAAGGTTTCTTAATATCAGGGAATAGTCTGTCATAACCATTTTTATCCATATAGGAATTGATGAAATCGAAACGATTCAAGCAAGGAATAACATAATAGTAATACACATCATCCGACATATACCTATCATTATAATCAGAGCACCACATCCTTGAATAGAAATCAGCATATACCATTGAAACCTGAAAACCATATTGTGCAAAATACTCAGAATACTCCTTCTTATGTACTCTATAGTCAAAAACATCACGTGAAGGCAGTGTATGATTCTTTAAAAAATCAAAGCCTAAGAATTGTTCTTTTTTTGTATTGATAAATTTTTCCATGACACTATTCTTTAATTTGTGCCAACTGCACCAATCCAACATTTTTTTTAAACATAAATACCATCAAAGCATCATCCAGTCCATGACCAGGTATAGGTTTCGCCAAAGGCATGAACTTACGTGCACGGAGTTCTTGCATAGCTTCGTCAATATCATCTACCGCATAGCATATATGATACGGTGTAGGACCATTTTTTGCTAATATTTTCACTATAGGAGAAGTCTCATCCAACGGTTGAAGAAGTTCAACAGTAGGAAATCCTTCTCTGCAGGCGTAGGCTACATAAACTTTCTGGATGGGTTCAATTACAGTTTCAGAAACAACATACCCTCCAGCTACATACTCTGGCTTAACTTTTTCTATATCATTTACGGCAAAGCCTATATGATGGAAACGTGCATTTTCTAACATGATTATTTTGACTTATATATTTGTACATCAGTACAAACAATGTTATCAATATTGAATTCCATACATCCCCACTGAAGCCCCACCCCAAAACCGCAGGCTAGAATATGGTTGGCGTTGTTATGAAGCCGTTCCTTACACTGAGTCACGAGAGTTAGAGGAATTGATGCACATGTAACGTTACCATAGTCCGCTAGGCAATACGGACATTTTTCCGCGGGAATTTTTATACTTTTACGAATTTTTTCATCAATGAATTTATTTGCCTGATGCAACAGCAAAAGATCAATAGTATCAACATTGATATTATACTGAGCAATACATTCCTTTAGGGCACGAGGAGGAACCTTAATAGCAAATGAAAAAACATCCATGCCATTGACAACCATATCATTACCCTTACGAATAATGCCAGGTTCAACCTCTTTTTCCTGTAATGTTTCTGGAGTAATAGGATAACGCATACCACCATACTTGGTATAAATGGCAGAAATACCGCTACCATCTACTCCGAATGTAAAATTCATGGGCTTTGCATTCACATCGTATTCCAGAGCCGTTACTGTTGCAGCATCAGCAAACAGAGGACGAACAGTTCTATCCCTTTTATTCCGGTTAGTAGAGTTAGTCTCTGCATTTATCATCAAACCACGTTTTAAACCGCCATGAGAGAGCATAGAAGCAGCAATACTCATACCATTTACGAAACCACAGCAACCAAGAGGTACATCCATCACGCAGCAGCCTTTACTTAACCCTAATCTATCTTGAAGAATGCAAGAAGTCATAGGAGCTATATAGTCACGTGATTGGCAAACATATACCAACAAGTCAATACTTTCTTTTTCCCAACCCAATTCTGCAATCATCTTCTCAACAGCTACAACTGTCAAGTCAGATGCCGTTGTACCAGAATCAACCACATGCTTCCTCTCTATACCGGTTGACGCAATAATCTTTTTGGCCTCTTCTTCATTTTCAAAAATTGACAAAGTAAGATTTTCTTCAACCTTCTCAGGTACACAAGCCGATAAACCTGCTACCCTTACATTATTAACTGTTAATGCAGACATAATCTTATTTAATGAGTGATAATCGTTGCACTTTCCCTGTTGCAGTCTTCGGAATGCGCGCAATAAATTCATACTCTGTTGGAATTTCATAAGGTTCAAGCAATCCGCTAAGACCGTGCCTGATTTCGTCAAAGGAGAGTTGGCAGCCCATCTTCTGAATAAAAGCTTTAGGCACTTCGCCAAGAATACCTTTAGGATCTTTGACTGGAACCACAGCACAGTCTATTACACCAAGACTTTTAATAGCTTCTTCGATAGTCAGCGGGCTGATTTTCTTTCCTCCAATGTTGATTAATTCTTTTTTGCGACCAACCATATAGTAGAGTCCGTTTTCATTTTTGAAACCAAAGTCCCCTGTGCGAAAATAATCCCCGAAGAATGCCGCCGCATTGTCCTTATCAAGCAAATAACGGCTCATCACCATATTACCCCTTACGCAAATCTCACCCTGCTGTCCCGTAGGCATTTCTGTGCCATTATCATTCATAATTTTCGCTTCCACCTCTTCGGATGTAGGCATCCCAATAGTATCCAGATTGTCCTTGTACTGATGGAATTCCATGAAGAACGAACGCGAGGCTTCAGTCAATCCATAGTGCATACAGATGCGCGTGTTGGGGAACAAGCCAATCAATCGTTGCTTTGCCTCGATAGACATAGGGGCGCTCCCTATCTCGATATAACGAAGACTATCAGCAAACTGTGCTATACGATTTCCACTCAACTTCGTTATATATTCCCAAACAGCTGGTACCATGCCGAATCCTGTAGCCTTATACTTTTCCATAGCTTCAAAAAAGACCTTTAGATTGGCAAAGTTCCCTACTAATATCAAGGTTGCACCTTTGAGGAGTGAACAACGAAGACGGCCAAGACCAAACGAATGGCTCAGTGGCAATCCCAATACTTCACGTTCATCAGCACTATTGCCAATGAATCCGTTAATGTTCCTTGCCGAAGAGGCTATGTTATAATGCGATAAGCAGACAGCTTTAGGATCGCTCGTCGTACCAGTGGTGAACATGATGTCCGCTATGTCATCCTTATCCAATGAAGGATTCTTAGTATCCTTAGCTTCACCAGAAAGTTCCAGACTATCTATAGCAATATTCTTAGCCCCATCAAACACAAACTTAGGAAGACCGAAAATGCACTTTGGCTTTACAGTATTCGAGATGAATAAGAGTTTATCTTGTGTCGAAGCAGGATCAACCACCACATTCACAATGCCCCTCAAATGGGCACCGAAATATAGATAAACAAACTCTGGTTCTTTCCGTGCTGTAATGATGATACTGTCTCCTTTACGAAGGCTTAGAGTATCAAGATAATCAGAAGCCAGCCAAATGCTATTTTTAAGCTGTTTATAGCTAATCTCTTTAGCATCACATACCAGTGCAATTTTATCAGGCATATGTTCCGCATGCTCAACTATGGCTTGCAACAAACAGCTATGCGAAATATCACTCATTCTTAAGTTTTATTATTTCTTCAACTATTGCTTTTATGTTGTTGAGTTCATAGAGGTCCTCAATAGGAATATCAACTTCCAATTCTTCCTCAATAGTTGATATAATAGTCAGATTCCCGACCGAATCCCACTCCTCAATATCACCGGCGGCCAAATCATCAGTAATTCGTTCAATATCAATGCCCAATGTATCGGCAATTATTTCTTTAATTCTCTCTTTATAGTCCATAATAATTTATTTAGTTGTTACTCCACCATCTATAACGAATTGGCATCCTGTAACCCAGGAAGAAGCATCACTCAGTAAATATATTGCTGCGGGAGCTATATCCTGCACTTCACCATACCGTTTCAAAGGATAGGTTTCCATGTCTTTTTGATAATCTTCATCAGAGAGCGCCCCACTGGAATTAATAAGATTTGTATTAGTCATACCCGGATTGATGGTGTTTACCCTCACTTTTCTTCCAGCAAATTCAATAGCAGCATAGCGCATGTATGTACTCAATGCAGCTTTTGCGCAACCATAAATTACATTACCCGGAGTGATTCGATTATTGCCTGCAATGGATGAAATATATACTATGCTCCCTCCTTTATTGATTTTTTTCTTTTTATAAATCAATCGAGTAAGTTCTACCGCTGCAAAAAAATTCAGATTGAAAATTCTATCGAACTTCTCTCGCGTTGCAAATTGAAGAGCCAAAGTTCCACCGATACCTGCTGAGATTACTAAACCATCTATAACAGGCATATCACTGACCAACTTCGTCAAATCTTCCTGATTGGTTATATCAGCAGTTATATAAGTATTACCGTTTCCATTCATCTCATCCAAAACAGACTTTAGATTTTCCTCACTGCGAGCACAGACAACTATCTTACCGCCCATTTTTGAACATTCAATAGCTATCTCTCTTCCAATACCAGAAGAAGCGCCAACAACAAGAATTGTTTTTCGCTTGAGAGCAAAAGGATTAAACTCTACCATTATACTTCTACTAATTCAGATATTAATAAATGTTCTGTCTCAAAAGCAACCGTACCCCAACTAAGGCCTACACCAAATGCACAACCAATTATTTTGGTAGGCTTATCTTCAATTTTACCTTTCAATTGGGTAACAATCGTCAAGGGAATCGATGCCGATGATGTATTTCCAAAATGGAGCATACTATATGGCATCTTTTCAGCATCCAATTTCAACTTTTTACGGATTGTTTCTGTCATTTTGTAATTAGCTTGATGCAAAATCACATAATCAAAAGATGTGTAATCCATCTCATAGTTAGCTGTCAGCTTCTTTATGCTCTTTGGCGCTGTCGTAATACCAAAAGCAAATACATCCATACCCTTCATGCGAGTCTGTATAGCATGGCGCTTACGCCCATCTTCACACAACTCAAGCTTTAAAGAATCTTCATTAAACTGGTTTCTGCAACCACCACCCGGGCGAATAATCGCATCATAACCAGTACCATCAGTTCCCAAATCAAAATAGGACGGTTTTGCCTCCTTACTGTATTCCAATGCCGTAGCTGTACAAGCATAACCAAAGAGTTGATCCAGCTCTTCTTTTGCTTGTTTACGAGCATCACCAGCCAGCAGGATTGCTTTTTTAATATTCCCTGTCTGCATTAAACTGGATAATACGGACAATCCATACACCCAGCCAGAACAACCAAGATTGATATCCATTGCCATACAACTACGCTCTAATCCCAATTTAGCTTGCAGAATACACGCAGTTGCAGGAAGAATGTAGTCAGGAGTCTGGGACACGAAAACCAATGCACCAATTTCTTTCTTGTCCCACCCCAGATCTGCAATCAACTTTTCAGCAGCAGGGAGGCCAAGGTCAGAAGTTGTCAATCGTTCATCATAACGTTTCTCCTTGATACCAGTAGTTTGTACGAAGTCTTCAGCACCATACTTATCAGTAGTAGAAACAGAACCTTCGGCATGTTTAGGAACACCAGCCGATATGCCAGTGATCCTAACATTCTCTACTTTCAAATAAGCCATAAGACCTAAGCCTTACTTGCGACTACATTAAACAAGTCTTCAATGGTCTTTGAGTTGCGAATATCGTCACCCTTAATGGTAACGTCATACTCCTCATCAACCATTGCAATGATGCTAAGAGCAACAAGAGAACTCCACTCGTCAAGAGCCTTAAATTCTGTTGCAGCCGTGATTTCACTTACATCAGTATCGTCAAACTGATTTGCAAAATTCTCGATAAATTCATTTAATTTCATTATGGTACAATTTTGAATGATTATTATTGAATGTTCTAGCATTTACCAACTATTTTTCTTAACCATCTGTAGTTTACACCAAAACCTATTACTTTATATATAGTCCACATAAACGTATATATTCTGGCTTTTAATGTAATGGGGAAATCTGTCTCTTTCATCAATTGATATATCTCTTGATAATAGGTTTCCCTTCTTTTATAGGCAATCACTTTTCCTACATAGAGGTCTTTTGATTTATCATAATATTTTAAATCAAAAATATTGTGATATTTCTCTTTCTTCCCCAAAATATCAAGCGTTAGAATGGTACGCAGGCATTTATCACATCGAGTACAATTCAAAAACTCATCTTTCACTTTTGCAATGTCTTCATTAAGTCCATCATTAGCAATAAGTTCTTTCCAACAAACATAGAGATATTTGTAAGTATCCTCAAAGTCTGCAATTTTTCTTGTTTTGTTTACTCTATCAAGACATGGATCACCATTTATTAACTCTGTTGTCTCAGTGGATAATGCCGGAAGTAAAAATGGCGATTGATAATGCATATCTTTATTCGAAAAACTCGTATCCCTTATATGAAACGAACTTGCATAGATGTATCTGCGAAAAAGCTTCTGCATACTCAAAACCACACTCATATTTCTAATCAATGCACACTGATTAAAATCAAAGCCTTCATAGAGTTTTGAGATATTTGATTCAACAGCTACTACCGGAATTTTCTTCGTTTCCGCATATGCGTCCACTAGTTTAAAGTCATTGTCATACGACTCTTTTACTTTATCCAAATTCTTATCTCCGTGAGCACCTACATTGAAATAGGTGAAATGAGTAAGCCTATACGATGGAGAACAATCAGTTCCAATATGGTCAATTATAGTTGAGAAGCTATCCACGCCAAGTGAGCAACCGGTAGCCACTGCTTTTGCTTGATAATTTTGATTAGACAAATGCTTACAATGAATTTTTATTTCTTTTCCACCATATATCTGAGCCAATATTGGTATTACTGTATGCACAAGATTATAATAAAGTTTTTCAGAAATTGTATCGCACTCAATATCTTGCCCCAATTTAATTGCCATCAGTAGGATACCTACAACGAAACAATCAGAAGATTCATTCGTGAGATACTGTCCATAATCTTTGGTTGTCGCATAGAATACTTCTTCCCCATTAGGATTTACTTCCGTTTTACTTTTATTATCAGACATATACGAAACTAAAAAGACCTTTCTATCCACTTCTCTAACAATCGGTTTACTTATACGAATCATATATAAATCTGTGCTTAAAATTTGAATAATTTTGCAGGATTGCCTATATAGGTTGACTCATTTTTAGGTTTTGTGAGGAGAATGCCACCCGGACCTAAGTTAACGCCTGAACCAATCCTATTATATTGCACTACAAATGACATGGCTCCAAAAAGGTTGCCATCTCCAACAGTAACACCACCAGAAATTCTTGCTCCAGGCATAAAAGCATTACAGTTACCGACAATGACTTCATGCCCGAAGCTGATATGTCCATTCATTATATTGAAATTACCCATAGATACATTGCAACTAAGATGACAATCTAAACAAAATATATTCCCTTTACCTAAACTTATTGTCTCGTCATCTGCAAACGTACAAGAAGGATGAATGATATTCGGATAATCTATCAATGGATTGGTAATACCTTCACTTATTTTCTTTAGCATTTGGGGATTGCCATTAGCAATTACGATATCTATTGGAGTTTTCCAAGAGTTTAATTCATCCATACCTCCTATGCAATCGCCATACTGAAGTTGTTTGCCTTTATCCACTCCATCATCAAAAAATCCGACAAAATTCCAATCAGGAGATTTTAGAGTCTTAAAAATCAAACAATATATTTCACGGCCAAAACCACCTGCACAATATATACCCAAATCTTTCATGACTTATTATCTGTTAATTGTGACCATTAAATTTCTCCATTGTTACCGATGTAGCAGATGAAATTCCTTCTCTCTTCAGTACAGATTTAATGGTAATAAAAATTATTTTTAAATCGGTCAGTAGCGAACAATGATCTACATACCACACATCTAATTTAAACTTTTCAGTCCAACTAATAGCATTGCGCCCATGGCACTGCGCCCATCCTGTGATACCAGGTCTAACTTCATGGCGACGAGCTTGTTCAAGTGAATAGAACGGTAAGTACTCCACAAGCAAAGGCCGTGGTCCTACCAAAGCCATATCCCCTTTCAGTACATTAAGCAGTTGTGGCAATTCATCAATACTTGTAGAACGAACAAACCGCCCTACCTTAGTCAAACGCTGTGCATCCGGCAGTAGATTACCATCCGTATCCCGTTCATCAGTCATCGTCTTGAACTTTATCACACGGAATATCTTTCCATCCTTTCCCGGGCGTTCCTGAGTAAAGAATGCTCCTGCACCTTTGTTGGCAAAATGCAACCAAATAGTAATAAGTAATAAAATGGGCCCAACAACAACTAATATTATAAGAACAAGAATGAAATCAATCACTCTTTTTAAAACATATTTATACATAAGGGAATATGAAAACTTTTTCATTATAAGACAACCACTTCTACAATCTTTTATACTCTTTGAGTAATTCCTCCCACACCTTCTTTTGCTCGTACCTTTCTACAATTATAGGCCTAGCACGTTGTGCCATCTCTTTCACTTTTGTCTTATGGTGTTCATACATCCATTTCATAGCTTCATACAAAGCTTTTTCATTCTTTGGAGGAATAATCTTACCATTCACCCCATCCTGAATTATTTCATTACAACCATTTATATCTGTTACTATTGAAGGTAATCCCATTGCTCCAGCCTGCATTACGACATTAGGAAAACCTTCACGGTAACTAGGAAAAGCCAACACATCAGCCATAACTAAAAAAGGACGAACATCTGATTGACAACCTACAGATATAATGAAACTATCTTTAGATATTTTATCTTCTACATCTTCTGCCAACGGGTCTAATTCACGTTCAAATCCTCCCACAAGAAGTAGCCTAATATCATTATAAGATTTTTTTAATTCTACAAAAGAACGAACCAATTCATTAATCCCCTTATCCTTTACTATCCGCCCGACAAAAACAAAGACAAAATCCGTAGTCCCAATGCCCCATCTATTTCTTAATTCTTCTTTAGATATAATGTTTTGTACAGTAAAAAATGAAGTATCTATACCATTAGAACTACCTTGAGCAATCACTTTGAGTTTATTAGCTGGAGCTAATTTTAAAGAAATGATAATATCCATCATTACAAAAGAATTTGGATAAACTTTTGTAGCGCAAACATAAGTTAGTTTTTCAACGAAGTTCAACAGCCGCTTTTTATTACCCCTAGCAACTAATAAGGGCATTCCTGCTACTGTATGTAATCGATTAGGTACTCTAACAATCCATGCGGCAAGCATCCCCAGTAATCCTGCTTTAGGTGTATGAGTATGTACTATGTCCGGTTTCTCCTTCAAAAGTATACGAATAAGCTGAAATAATGAAATCAAATCTTTAAAAGGAGTAATTTTCCGAGTCATTTCCACCGCATATCCCTTTATTCCTTGTTCTTCCAAAGTTTTTGAAAGTCCCTCTTTTGATGAAATAGCCACTACTTCAAAGTAATGGTTCATATATTTTAATTGCCCTTTCAGCAAAATCCTTAAAGAAGCGGATACCGTGGTTATTCTAACTATTTTTTTCATCGTTAAAGTCTACCATCAACCAAGTGAGAAGCTAATATCCCTTTCACATCATAAAGAACAGCATTTTCTTTCATCAAACTACAAACCCCAATATTTGTAAAGTCTTTATGCGCAACAGCTAATATTACAGCATCATATTTTTGATCCGGCAATTCATTTTTAAGTACAATATTATATTCTCTATTTGCTATTTGAGCATTTGCCCATGAATCATAAATAGTTATATTTAAATTATATTCTTGCAATGCATTGTAAATATCTATCACTTTCGTATTACGTACATCCGGGCAATTCTCCTTGAAAGTAAAACCGAGTATCAGTATATTAGAGTTCAAAACCTGAATTCCTTTTTTCAGCATCAGTTTTATCACTTGACCAGCCACATACTCTCCCATACCATCATTCATACGACGACCGGCCAATATGATTTCAGGATTATAGCCATAACTCTGTGCACACTGGGCCAGATAATAAGGGTCTACGCCAATGCAGTGTCCTCCAACCAGCCCCGGCTTGAAAGGAAGAAAATTCCATTTGGTACTTGCAGCCTCCAACACATCCTGAGTATCAATCCCCATACGCGTGAATATCTTGGAAAGCTCATTGACAAAGGCTATATTGATATCACGTTGCGAATTCTCAATGACTTTGGCTGCCTCCGCCACCTTCATCGTGGGAGCCAAATGTGTCCCGGCAGATATAACAGAAGCATACACTTCGTTCACTTTCTTACCAATTTCAGGAGTTGAACCTGAAGTCACTTTCTTTATCTTCTCGACTGTGTGTAGCTTGTCACCCGGATTGATGCGTTCGGGGGAATAACCTGCAAAGAAATCCGTATTGAATTTCAAACCGGATATTTTTTCCACTACCGGAATACATTCATCCTCAGTCACACCCGGATATACTGTAGATTCATACACTACAATATCACCTTTGGAAATCACTTTCCCTACAGTGGTACTTGCACTATACAGAGGAGTCAAGTCCGGATTATGGTTATGATCCACAGGGGTAGGAACTGCCACAATATAAAAGTTGCAATCACGAATGTCTTCAATGTCAGCCGTGCACTTGAAGCCATTGGCAATGGCAGACTGTAGCAATTCGTCCGAAACTTCAAGGGTAGCATCGTGTCCTGCCATCAATGCATCCACACGAGATTTATTCATGTCAAAACCAACAGTTTTGTATTTGGTAGAGAACAAACGAGCCAAAGGAAGCCCTACGTAACCGAGACCGATTACGGCGATTTTTACTATATCCATAAGATTTTCAGTATTTATTAGGAAGTTTAGTTTATTAGCTAATAGAAAGGGAAAAAGAATGAATGAATCAGATATTATGCCAATACCATTTGACAGCTTCTTTCAGACCGTCGCGCATGCTGTATTCCGGAATATAACCAAGAAGTTTTCTAGCCTTATCAATGCAAGCCAAAGAATGAGGTATATCACCCTGCCGATTCGGGCCATGAAGAATCTCCACATCAGCTATTTTCGGATCAAACTCACTCAAATATTCCTTCAAATAATTCACCAGCTGATTCAATGTAGTCCTTTCTCCAAAAGCGGTATTATAAACCTGATTGACTGCATCCGGATTGGTGGTTGTCATGGCAAGCATATTCATCTGGATTACATTGTCAATGTAAGTAAAATCACGGCTGTATTCACCATCACCGTTAATCACGGGACTCTCGTGTGCCATCAATTTCTTTACAAATAAGGGGATAACAGCAGCATAAGCACCAAAGGGGTCCTGACGACGTCCGAATACGTTAAAATAGCGTAAGCCGATACATTCCATTCCATAAGTACGTGCAAATACATCCGCATAAAGCTCGTTCACATATTTGGTTACAGCATAAGGAGATAACGGTCTACCGATCACATCTTCCACTTTGGGAAGAGACTGGCTATCTCCATAAGTGGATGAACTTGCCGCATACATAAAGCGTTTCACTCCTGCATCACGGGCAGCAATCAACATATTCAGGAAGCCACCAATATTAACTGTATTAGTAGTGGCAGGGTCTTTGATGGAACGGGGTACAGAACCCAATGCTGCCTCATGCAGAATATAATCGACTCCTACCACTGCCTTCTGGCAATCAGAGAGATCACGGATGTCACCTACTATCAGTTTAAATGTATCAAGATATCGATTTAATAATGGAAGAAGATTCTCAATCTTCCCAGTGGCAAAGTTGTCCAAACATACAACCTTATAATTATGAGCAAGTAAATACTCGCAAAGATTGGAGCCGATAAAGCCAGCCCCACCAGTAACTAAAACTTTCATATGTTTCATATAATCCCCTTTATGCTAGCAATAAAAAAGAAATCCATTTAACCAATTCCTTTTATAGTCTAAAAAAACTATGATACTAATTATTGTTTATCCAAAGTAAAAAGATACTAACTCCCCAAATATCGAATTAAGACAAATAATCTCTGGGAGTCATATGACTTTTATGCAGTATATAAATGAAAAGCCTATATGCCCAAAAATAGAAAAACAAAAAAAAATAGTATATAGGAATGACCTTTCCCCATATTAATAAACTTATTAGAACTAGTACTAATGTATAATAACACACCCGATATGAAGTCAAATTACTCCTCACATATTTTATGCAAAATTTAAAACCATACTTTTTTTTAGACAAGAACTCAATTGTTTTACATAGAGGTAACATTAATATTAATACTACTAACAAATTGATATTCCAAGAAGAGCCTATCATTATAAGAGGTATAATATAACGCAGGATTATTAATAAAAAATATAATAGAATACTCATTCTATTTCGTATTAGATTATAAAAAATGAACAAGAGCAATAATAAATGCAGTAAAAATTCAAAATACAATAAAGAATTAATATCCGACAAGTAAAAAAGGAAATAAACAAAAATACAATTTATTACAATTCTTGCTATATATATATACCATTTATTTTCTTCATAATATTCTAATTCATCTTTCGAGACTCTTAAAGTTGGATTAGATTCTCTCTTTATTGTTTCAGTGTCATTTTGAATATAACCTATTTCATAAAAATTATATACAACAATTATTGAGCCCAAAATCTCTACAAAATCAATTATTGTAATTACAAAATTTAATTTTATATATGCCAAATAAAATAGTGGAAATACATATATTATATTCCAAGATATGAATTTGGCTAAACTATTTAAGCGGGTTTTTAACAAATAGCCCATTGGTAAATAAAAGAATATATTATTAAGCATAATGAATCATCTTTATATTATTCATGTTTTTTGAGAAGATTTTATTCCATTTCTTTTGCATACTCGTATTCACAAATACATATGAAAATAATGACTTCTGTACTAATTTAGCATCAGAAATATTATCGGTAATCACAATATATGAATCCAAACAGAAATTCTTTTTTTCCAATGTATCATACTTATTTCCCATAACTTCTTCTTTGTATGATCCCATACAAACATTATCCAAGTAAAATAATTCCGTCGAAATAGCCACAGGAATACCTATATTTTTAGATATAATTTCAGCTATGAAATCCAATGTAGCAGAAGCTAAAAACAATGTATTTTTCTCTTTTAGTTCATATAGTAAATCAAAAGCCAATTTATTTCTCCTTTTATATAAAAAATTATCATAAAAATTTTGTGCGGCAAGTTCTAAAGTACTTCGTTTAATCCCTTTTAAAAAAAGAACAGCCAACATTCGCGTAACATCAACTCCTACAATATTAATAAATGTTTTATTAATCAACCTACCAATAATAGATGTATAAATATAATGAAATAGAGTCCATAAGCTATTCTTTGAGAAATAGAAATTTAAGAAATCAAAAGTAGTATTTGATAAATACAAAGTTCCACAAATATCAACATATATAACATTTTTCTTTACGATTTTACTAACCATATCTATTTTACAGCAAATATTCCCCGACCTAACAAAAAAGGTAATAATAAAAATATATAAAAGTACATGGTATTATATCTTGGAGCAAAACAAATAAACAAATTAGTAAAACATAAAAAGCTCCATGCATAAAAAGAAATACCATTGTTAATTTTCAAATATAAACATCCTAATAAATCAAAGAAAAAAGAATGCACTATTACACCTATTAGAACATATAATATCCCACCATCACTCCAAAATGGTTCTAAAAAGGTTCCGACATTAGTTACATTACCATCAGAAGTAACTGTTATAAAATCTAAAATTGTATCAGGAATATCAACATTAGTAATGCCCATCATATTCAATAGTTTATATATAGGATTAAATATTCTTATAGGCTCACCAGTATACATATCATCTCCAATAAGTTCATTTAAATAAGCAAACCCACTCGTAGAATAATAATAAAAACTCTGCAAAAATGGTGGTAATATAGTATCTCTTGAAAAGGAATCTCCTTCAAAACTTATTTTTCCAACCCAAATTCCTATTATATTGAATATAAATATCAAAAAAAATGAGATACAAACTCCTTTAACAAGTAAACTTTTAAGACTCTTTTTTTGTAACAATATTGGTATTGCTATAATGCAAGACATTAATAGTATCATAAAAAGCCTACTACGTGCAACAAACAATAAATTCAACAACCAATGAAGAATAGCACATATTATCCAAAAAAAAGATAGCTTGCCTCGTAAATAATAAAATATACTAACACCAGATGCAACCCAAGCAAAATAAGTTAATATAATTGATTGAGTTTCAACTTTCCCTGTAGCTTTTCTTATTTCGCTCCCACTATATACTAAATTAATAAAAAAACTATTCAATGAACCAAAGTAACCTATACACTCTCTAAAATATAAGACATAACCTAACATACCAATAACATAGAAAAAAATCATTAATGACATAAAAGGATATGGCTTCCCATCCGAAATTGTATTTAAAGTAACTCTATAATATCTATAAAAGCAGAAAAATGAAAATAGAAACAATAAAATTGTAAACAAACAAATTATATCCATTTCACAATATGTTGCTCTATATGGCAATAATTTTATTCTATATAATAAATAAAATAACGAAAAAGAAATAAATCCATAAAAACTAGGAATAATAAAAAGATATTTCATATAGCTATTTTTCTATCTCACGCAGTGATAAAACAATAAAAAGCAACAACTGAACTGGTACTATATAATATATTAAATACTGTACATTAAATTTCAATACATATAATAAGAAAAACAACAATGCAGAAAAGAATAAGGATAATGATAAATTACAAATTAAACTATTATATTTTTTATCTTTCAAAAAAACAAAAGATAATGCATTTACATATAAAATAAGAGAGCAATGCAATGCAAATGGGAAAATATCACAAAATGAAATAGTAGCATCCATTGCCCAAAATAATTTATATAAATACCCACCTAATGAGAAACTAAGACATAAAACAACAACAAAAGCAACTACATATTTAAACGAAAAGACTTTTTTATTAATATAAGGTAAATACAATGGAGATACACCAACTAAAACTCCCGATACTATTTCAGGATATCTTGCCATGAATAAAAATTTATTTACAAAAATAGAGCTATCTATCTTTTCAATAAAAAACGGTACCAATATGAGGTATTGATTTATTCTAAACAAAACATAATTGAGAATTTGCTGAATACCTAGTTTTAATTGAGAATTATCTCGTATTTTTACAAAGCCATCCTTATTATCAATATTATATAAATATCCAAATCGAGAAAAACATGCCAATAAAAAAAAAGAAAGAATAATCCAATCATTAATATCAAAATAATATGCTACAACAACAACTATTATTAAAAAAAAGGGGGTTTTCAAGAAATTAGCTATATTAGTTTTAACAAAAGCTTTCCTTGCATTTAATTCTGAGACTTTAGCCGTAGCAAAAACATCAAATAAAATACATAAACCAAGCACTCCCCATGCTTTCACATGAAAAAAGAGACCAATTACAGCTACAAATATCCAACTAACAATAATAGAATACTTCTTTATTAAATAGAAATAATCAAGTTTATTACCAGGAGTTACAAAAGCAATAATAAATGAAATTTGATCCATTCCTAATTTTGCAAATGTCAGACCTAATTGCTGCCATTGTATCAATGATATTATAAAAATAACTTGTATAGGCTTCAATTGCGAAAAATATCCAGACGAAATCAACATTAACCCTAAAGAGGTTAAAGCTCCTGAAGACAACAGATGTAATACACTCCTAAAATAATAATATATATCTATTTTTTTACCCAATTTCAAATTATTACCCTCAATTTATTCAACATTAATTCCTCATTTTATAGAACTAATAATCAAAGTCATCTTACATCCATATATACCCAAAAAAATCAATACAAATACGAAAAACAATTCAATATTATTCTTTATATCCTCTCCAAAGAAAAACGTCAATATGTAGCAGCTATCAACTTATATTTATCACATCAATACTCTAAAAAGTAATGGAAGAAAGAACTTCAAGATCATTATTGTTATATTTTTTTGATTAGAGAAATAAAAAGTTAATATCTATTCTTTGATTAGAAAGACATCATCTTGAGAAGCTATAAAAGTGAACTCGAGCAAATACTGACATTCTATTTTATCAAATCACAATTCTTCCCAAGGATAGGGATTTTCTTCAATATTTCTAAACTCTTTGACTATTTCAATCTGCTCTGAAGTCATCAATCTTGTATCCCAAATACCAATAATTACATTAATCTCTTTAAGTATATATTCCTCATAAACTTCCCCATAAGTATAAACCAGTAAACGAAGTTTAAGTAAAGAAGTAGAAAGTTTTTCTAAAATGTTATATATACGTTCTAAAACCACCTGTTTTTTCTGCTCTTTATCTCCATCATCATAGATAGTAGCATTATACCCCATCAAAAGAGCCAGACACAAATTCGCCTCCTCTTCAACATCGGAACTTTGAGCAGAAAAAAGAGAATCGGACTTAACAAGCACTTCCTTATTCAACCGGCAAAAAGTGTCGGAATAGACCGGCTCACCGTCCATACCAAGATACATCAGCTCATGAGCTGCATGCTGAAGCTCAAGAGCACGGGAAGTTAAATCATTCATTATTATGATATATGATTAAAATATAAGATTATACTTATTTAGAAGTCACCCGATTATTTTCAGATAGGATTTGGGGACTTTGACACTTGCAGTCAAAAGGTCTTTAATGCGGATAACAACGTATGTTTTATTGGCTTCGATGGCAACCTCACCTTCAATACCGCTGAGTTCGCCTTTGATAACTTTTACTTTATGCCCAACAGTAAGAATTTCGCTATCAAGGCTGACACCGTCAGGATTCAAATCCATTACGAACATAAAGTCCTCCATTTGCTTATCCGGTACCACTAGCATGGAATGTGTAGCAAGGTCCTTCATATAAAAAAGGGGGACATTATAGATGTTGGAAATATCGCAGGCTGTCTGCTTGGTGGAATGAACAAATACCAGATTGCGGATTACCGGAACTTCACTGCGTTTACGACGATACTTCAATTGAGAAATGACAAAGCGCGTGGGGAGATAATAGTCAAGATCCAAATGCTCTTCCGATTTAAGTCGGTCCAAAGATTTCCGGACTGTGAATTCCTGCTTGTCACGGGTACGAGCCGCGAACCAATATTTCTGTTGTTCAGCCACTTAGAAATTTTCTTTCGAATGAATCAGCTCAGTTCCGGGTGCGCTTCGCGGTTTGAACGAGACATTTTCCCACTCAAACCGTATTGTACACTTTTGCAATGATAATAAGCTATTAAAGAAGATATTAGACTCATAGAAGTGTCCAATAAACGTTCGTTTAATAAACGTCTATTTTTAAGAAAATAAGTAGAGGTATAAAAGTTAAAAAGGAACAGAACTTTAAGATGTTAAATATTAGACGTACAATGCTGCAATTCAATATATTAATATAAAACAAAAATCACTTTGGAAATATTTTTATTAAACATTTTGTTAGTTCAAAAAATACGGCTTATCTTTGCGTCCATTAAACGAACGTTTAAAAAACACCTCATCATTTCCAATATATCATTCTACATTCCAATATCTTACCCTCATAAATGCATTATTGAAGTTTCGCAAAGATGCCTGCTGATAAATGGGAATTTATCGCACAAAACGCAAGTGAAATAAAAGCCCACTTCCATAATCTATGGAGAGAGAGTGCAAGCCCGTGAATTTCTATTTAAAACACAAGCATTCCTTTGCTTTTCACCCTTTGTTTGTCCACTGTTGCATAGGGAATTAATAACGCCTAACGGCCATGAACAGCTCTGCTAATGGCCATGAAGCAATCGTTTAACGACCATAAGCAGGGTTGTTCATGGCCGTTAGGCGTCACTAACTCCAAGGCTTTTACAGATGAAGTACGTAGCCCGCGCCTATTGCGCACAAGGTGCAAACGTATTGTACAGCAACTTAAAAGACATTAGACTCCACTATTCATAGTCGGGCAAACTCGAAAATGCAGGAAAACTACACTGACCGATTTATGTAACCCACGCGCGGTATTATGGTAAAGGATAATAAGTTACGGCAAAACTTAGGCGTTTTTGGCAGGTGGAAGCAAATTTTGCTTCCACCTTTTCAGGTTGCTTCCACCGCAGGGTAAATGCCGATGAATAGGGAGATACAGGAGTTGGGTGGAAGTGTAGAAGCAAAGCAGATGCAAATTTATGTTTCAGCAACACGCCTCAAGTTTTAAAAAAGATGTAGTACAAAGACATAATATATAATAAGTGTTACAAATACACACTTTATACCCCGTTACTCTTGCAAATGTCGAAAAAGTCCGTACCTTTGCAATGTGTTTTTCATAGTATTAGATTTAAGGTTAACAAAGGTTGGAGTACAGCGGTACTCCTTTTTTTATGCCCATACGTACCGTCCCGGTTCTCCAATAAAATTTTCACGTAAAATGCAAGGCAACTTTTTATATCCATTTAGTTTTTGGCTATCTTTGCACTGCTTTCGGCGGGCATAGGCACGCATAAAGCAGCTTAACTAACAATAAATCAATAATTAAAAACAGAAAATTATGGCAATGCATACATGGTTTGAATGTAAGATCCGTTACGAGAAAACAATGGAAAATGGAATGAACAAGAAGGTGACCGAACCGTATTTGGTGGATGCCCTCAGTTTTACGGAAGCGGAAGCACGCATCATCGAAGAGATGACGCCGTTCATTTCGGGAGAGTTCACCGTATCGGACATCAAACGTGCCAACTATAGCGAATTGTTCCCCAGCGAAGAGGAAGCTGCCGACCGCTGGTTTAAATGTAAACTGGTTTTCATCACACTGGACGAGAAAAGCGGTGCGGAAAAGAAAACCTCTACCCAGGTATTGGTGCAGGCTGCCGACCTGCGTGATGCAGTGAAGAAACTGGATGAGGGCATGAAAGGCACAATGGCCGACTATCAGATAGCATCTGTAGCGGAAACCGCCATTATGGATGTATATCCGTACAGTGCAGAGCCCGACGACAAACCGGAAGTTTAATTTGAGTGATGAGTTATAAGTTATGAGTTATTATTGCGACCCATAACTTATAACTCATAACTCATAACTCAAAAAAACGATGATTGCAGAGAATTTAAAACAAGTACTGAGCGAACTGCCTGAAAAGGTACGGCTGGTGGCTGTTTCCAAATTTCACCCCAACGAGGCGATAGAAGAAGCGTATCGTGCCGGCCAGCGTGTGTTCGGAGAAAGTAAGGTGCAGGAAATGACTGCCAAATACGAAAGTCTGCCCAAAGACATAGAATGGCATTTCATCGGGCATCTGCAAACAAACAAAATAAAATATATCGTTCCTTACGTAGCGCTGATTCATGGCATAGACTCCTACAAGCTGTTGGCCGAAGTGAACAAGCAGGCTGCCAAAGCCGGAAAAACCGTCAACTGCCTGCTGCAGCTGCACATTGCCCGGGAAGAGACCAAGTTTGGATTCAGCTTTGACGAATGCCGGGAAATGCTGGCAGCCGGTGAATGGAGAGAGCTCAAGCATATCCGGATATGCGGATTGATGGGCATGGCCACGAATACGGACAATGACGAACAAATCAAAACTGAGTTTTGTTCTTTAAGTAGCTTCTTCAATGAAGTGAAAGCCAAGTGGTTTGCCGATGCAGAGTCATTCCGGGAACTGTCCATGGGGATGTCTCACGACTATCACGAGGCCATTGCAGCCGGGAGCACCTTGATACGTGTAGGAAGCAAGATTTTTGGAGAAAGAAACTATTAACCATAAAAAATCATTATCATGGCAACATTAGAAACTACTTTTGCAGGGCTGAAACTCAAAAACCCCATTATTGTCAGTAGCTCCGGACTGACGGACAGCGCCGCCAAGAACCAGAAACTATCTGAGGCCGGCGCAGGTGCCATTGTGCTAAAATCACTCTTTGAAGAGCAAATCATGATGGAGGCTGACTGGCTGGGAGACCCGAATATGTATCCCGAAGGCAGTGACTATCTTGTAGGATATATCCGTGAACATAAGTTAGGCGAATATCTGAACCTGATTAAGGAAAGCAAAAAGGTTTGCAACATCCCCATCATAGCCAGCATCAACTGCTATCAGAATGCCGACTGGGTGGAATTTGCCGCCAAAATAGAAGAAGCCGGCGCAGACGCACTGGAAATCAATATCCTTGCACTGCAGACGGATGTACAGTATACGTATGGAACCTTCGAGCAGCGCCACATCGACATCCTAAGCCACATCAAGAAGACGGTCAAGATACCCGTCATCATGAAGCTGGGTGACAACCTGACCAATCCGATAGCTCTGATAGACCAGCTGTATGCCAACGGTGCCGCCGCAGTAGTGCTGTTCAACCGCTTCTACCAGCCGGACATCAACATTGAGAAAATGATACAAGTATCCGGCAACGTATTCAGCAATGAATCCGATTTGTCCAAAGCCCTGCGCTGGATAGGCATCGCTTCGGCAGCCGTAAACAAGCTGGACTATGCCGCTTCCGGTGGTATTCACTCGCCCGAAGGCATTGTCAAGGCAATATTGGCAGGTGCTTCGGCCGTAGAGATATGCAGTGTGCTTTATCAGAATTCAGCTACCATCATTGAAGAATACATCCGCTTCCTCAACTTGTGGATGGACCGTAAAGGTATGGAAACCATCAGCCAGTTCAAAGGTATTCTGAACGTAAACGACCCGAAGGGAGTCAATACCTTCGAACGTACACAGTTCTTGAAATACTTCTCTTCACATGAATGAGACAAAAGGCTGACAAGAAGACAATAAAATTGAAAGGGTGATAACACTACAATGACGTTATCACCCTTTCATTTTATACTATACCGCTATCTTTTTATTTCTTCTTATCCAGCGCCTCAAAGCAGGAATTCTTGCTTACGAACTCCGGAACAATATCCTTCATGGCAGCAACAATTTTCATCTGGTCATAAGTGTAACTTACATCAATCAGCTTCTGGATACGCTCCTTCACCTCGTCATAGTCATACTCACGCACCGTGGCAATCATAATCTTCTCATGGTAGGTGGGTTTTGTAAGCTCCTTCACATTCAAGAGTTCCTCGTAGAGCTTCTCGCCATGACGGAGACCGGTAAATTCAATCTTCACATCCGTACGTCCGGAAAGGCTGATCATACGCTTGGCAAGGTCCACAATCTTCACCGGCTTACCCATGTCGAAGATGTAGATTTCACCGCCGTTGCCCATACTGCCGGCCTCAAGAACAAGGCGGCAAGCTTCGGGAATGGTCATGAAGTAACGGATTATCTCAGGATGGGTCACTGTCACCGGGCCGCCACGCTGAATCTGGTCGCGGAAACGGGGAATGACAGAACCGTTGGAACCCAGCACATTGCCGAAACGCGTAGTGATGAACTGAGTGGCATGGCCTCCCTCCTTCTGCAACTTCTTCGCAAGAGACTGCACATAAATCTCGCAAATACGCTTGGAACAGCCCATCACGTTTGTAGGGTTAACAGCCTTGTCCGTAGAAATCATCACAAACTTCTCGGCACCGTATTTCACGGCAAGATCGGCAACGGTGCGCGTACCGAATACGTTCACCTGGATGGACTCGGAAACGTTGTCCTCCATCATCGGTACATGCTTGTAGGCAGCCGCATGGAAAATATACTGGGGCTTGAACTCCTTGAAGATGTCCTCCATGCGCGTGGCATTGGAGATGTCGGCTATGATGGTCTCGGCATCGATGTCGCGCCAACGGTCCTGAAGTTCCAGACGGATGTCGTGCAGAGGGGTCTCGGCCTGGTCCACTAAAATAAGTTTATAGGGATTGAACGAAGCCACCTGGCGCATGATTTCACTACCGATGGAGCCGGCGGCGCCCGTAATCATCACACGCTTGCCCTCCAGATGAGAGGCAACCTTATGGATATCTATCTCGATAGGATTGCGCTGAAGCAGGTCCTCAATCTGAATTTCCTTCAACTGTGTGCGGCTCAGCGCCTGGCCGTTCCACTCGCTCAAAGGAGGCGCGGTCATCAGTTTGATGTTGTGCACCAGCAGGCGGTCAGCCATGTCGGACTTCTTCAGTTCCTCCATCTTGGCAGGAGAAATGATGATGGTCTGCACATCGCGGTCGTTCAGCACATCAATCAGCGTATCATCGTTGGGGAACACCCTGACACCCATCATCACCTTGTTGATAAGCTCAGGTTCGTCCGCAATGAATCCGCGCAGACGGTAGTGGTTGCGCAGATTGACACGCAATGCCTTGGCAATGTTGACCCCGGCTTCCTTGGCACCGTAAATGAACACATTGGCACTATGGGTGCCGTCGAAGTTCAGCGCCTCGAAGAAAGTCTTGACAATCACACGGGAGCATGCCATCATGGCAAAGCTGATGATATAGGACATGAACAGCACGCTGACCGGAGCCAGGTTGAACTCCAAATAGCTTTCCGTCAGGACGCTCGTTATCATCAGCAGTGCATACGACACCGTCAATGACACAAAAATGCGCATGATATCCACAAAGGAAGAAAAGCGCAACACATTGGAATACGTACGGAAAACACGGAAGAAAATCAAGTTGACAACAACCGTCCATAAAATGGTCTTGTCAATGGTAGAGGATTCCAAAAAAATGCTTCTGAAATCATATCGGAGAGCATAGGCCAACAGACTGGATATGACGATGATAAATACGTCAATTAATAGAATAGTCCATATCGGAAGCACTTTCGCGGAAAGATACCGATGAAAAAAATTTCGCTTCATTTCGCTTGACAGTTTTGTTTTAGGCGAGGCAAAGATACACTATTTTAGTCAAAACGGACAAGAAATCGATAAAAAAATATTATAATAATTATTTATCGTCTATAAAGAAACTATCCCGCCACCCTCGTTTTAACAGTTGGAAAGCGGGATGGAAATAATTTTACCCCAGAAAATGCGGTATCCGCTACATCAGATTACTTGCCAACTCGCTCAACTGGCTACGCTCCCCTTTCACCAGATTGACATGGGCAAACAAATTCTGGTCCCTCATGCGGTCTATCATATAAACAAGCCCATTGGACTGACTGTCCAGATAGGGTTGGTCTATCTGCTGAATATCACCGGTAAACACCATTTTTGTGCCTTCACCGGCACGGGTGATGATGGTCTTAATCTCATGCGGAGTCAGGTTTTGGGCTTCATCAATAATACAGTAGGTCTCGCTCAAACTGCGCCCGCGGATAAAGGCTAATGCCTCGATGACCAATTGTTCACTTTTTTGCATATCCTCCAAGCGTTTCACTTCAGAGGAATTGGCAGCGAACTGATGCTTGATTACATTCAAATTATCGAACAAAGGCTGCATGTAAGGAGCCACTTTCTCATTGGCATCACCGGGAAGGAATCCAAGGTCTTTATTGGATAGGGCCACGATGGGACGTGCCAGGAGAATCTGCTTGTAGTCGGTAAGTTTTCCCAATGCGGCGGCCAATGCCAGCAGGGTCTTGCCGGTTCCCGCCTTGCCGGTCAGGGCAACCAACTTGATGTTCGGGTCGTTCAGCACCTCAAAAGCAAAGCTCTGCTCGGCATTGCGCGGCTCAATGCCATAATTCTTTGTCTTGTGGACCCGGCAAATCGAATGGGCAAAGGGATTATAACGCGCAAGCACACTGCTGCGGTCACTCTTCAGCACAAAACATTCGTTGGGACGAATGATGTCCTTAAAATCGAACTCGTTGATGTCCAGTCCTTCTTTGGAAGAATAAATGCGATCTATCAGTGCAGGGTCAATACCCTCGAACACTTCATTCGACTTTTCGAATATATCCACATTGATTACCTTATCATTGATGTAGTCTTCGCACAGCAGACCGATGGAACGCGCCTTCATGCGCAGATTCACGTCTTTCGTGACAAGGATGGTTTTCATTTTAGGCTTTTTGGTGGAAAGCCAGTCCACTACCGACAGAATCTGATGGTCGGGGATGCGTTCGGGAAAGGAATCACGTACTCGGGGAGAGTCCACCATGCCTGCCACCACAAACAGACGGCCCAAGCCCTCTCCCAATGGCGCCCCTTTGGTGAACAGATTATCATCGGTAATCAAATCAAGCTCACGGACGAACTCACGCGCATTGAAATTAATCTGCTCATTACCTTTCTTGAATTTGTCCAGTTCTTCAAGGACTACGATGGGAAGATAAATGTCATTCTCTTGAAAATTCTTCAAACAGTTATAATCGTGAAGAATCACATTCGTATCAATCACAAAATTTTTCTTAGCTCCCATACACGTTAGATTTAAATTGTTAATACCTTTGCATAAGCTTAAGATAAGCTACACTGCAAGCAATTTCAAGCAAGCTTGATTGCGTTCGGTCTGCATTATCTTTGTCGCTTTTAAAGATAACAAATTAATAGGGAGAAAGGATTGCTTCTCCGTTAAATATTATAAAAGATGGATTATCAGGACACTTTAACTTACTTATATAACAGTGTGCCCATGTTTCAGCAAGTGGGCGGCTCAGCATACAAGGAAGGGTTGGAAAACACTCTGACCCTGGACGCACACTTCGAACATCCCCACCGCAGTTTCCGCAGCATTCATGTGGCTGGTACCAATGGAAAGGGTTCCTGCTCGCATACGCTTGCCGCCATACTGCAAGAGGCAGGATACAGGGTCGGGCTCTATACCTCGCCCCATCTGGTGGATTTCCGGGAGCGCATCCGGATTAACGGACAGCCTATACCCGAGGAATACGTCATCCGTTTTGTAGAGCAGGAACGTGGCTTCTTCGAACCCCTCCATCCCTCTTTCTTTGAGCTGACCACCGCCATGGCCTTCCGCTACTTTGCCGATGAAAAGGTGGATGTAGCCGTAATCGAGGTGGGACTAGGCGGACGCCTGGACTGTACCAATATCATCCGTCCGGATGTATGCATCATCACCAACATCAGTTTTGACCATACCCAATTCCTGGGGGACACCTTGGCAAAAATCGCAGGAGAGAAGGCAGGAATCATTAAAAGCGGTATCCCCGTTGTAATCGGCGAGACCACTCCCGAAACGAAACCGGTATTTCTGGAAAAAGCACAGACAACGGGTGCTCCCATCTACTTTGCCGAGGAGAATGACCGTGAAGACTATCCCGGAATAGAATACGAACTGAAAGGGCTCTACCAGCAGAAAAATGCCCGGACCATCCTCACCGCCCTCCCGCTACTGAAAGAAGCCGGCTACCGGCTGGACGGACAAGCAGTGCGCAGTGGCTTTGCCCGTGTGGTGGAACTGACAGGCTTGATGGGACGCTGGCAAAAACTGCAGGAGTCGCCCACCCTGATTTGTGACACCGGCCACAATGTGGGAGGCATCACCTACATTACAGAACAACTGAAACAGCAGGCTTACCGCCAGCTACACATCATCATAGGCATGGTGAATGACAAGGATATACGGGGGGTACTGGCCCTGCTGCCCCGGGAAGCGACCTACTACTTCACCAAAGCCAGCGTGAAGCGAGCATTGCCCGAAAGCGAACTACAGGAGCTTGCCGAAGCAGCAGGGCTGGAAGGACATTGCTATCCTGATGTACCTGCCGCCGTGCGGGCCGCACAAGAAAAAAGCCTCCCGGAAGATTTCATCTTCGTGGGAGGCAGCAGTTTCATTGTGGCCGACTTGTTAGCGAACCGCGATGCACTCAATCTCTACTAAGGCATCTTTGGGCAGCGCCTTCACTGCCACAGCCGAACGTGCCGGGAAAGCACCGTCAAAATAAGTGGCATATACCTTGTTCATATCAGCGAACAAGGACATGTCTGCCAGGAAAACAGTTGTCTTCACAATATTCGCCATACCCAGCCCTGCCTCTTCCAGAATATGCTTTATATTCTCCAAGGACTGGCGGGCTTGCGCTTCAGCACCTTCAGCCATCACTCCGGTAGCTGCGTCAATAGGCAACTGACCTGATACAAATACCATTCCGCCGGCTTCGATAGCTTGGCTATAAGGGCCTATGGCGCCCGGTGCCTTCTGGCTGCAAATCACTTTCTTCATGATTGTCAAAGTTTGTTTTTATTAATAATCGGGTCTATTTTCTTTTTTCTCATAAAAAAATCCGAAGTATATGCAGTATTCCGGAAATCCACGCATTTTATAAATAAAACAACGTAATTTCACTCATAACCTGTTATACCTAGACTTAACTCATTTAACACGGGGGAGTTCCCCAAAACAGAGGCTCTGCTTGCGAAAGTAGAGCCTTTATTCTATCCCATCCCTTTACTTGCAATGCTTCTCTATCAAAGCATCCACATTGGGATCACCCAATTCCTTTGCCTTGGCAAAGCTGGCACAAGCTTCCTTGTCCTTCTTCATCTGCAGCTGGGCGATACCCATCAGACGGTAGGCTTCGGCATATTTAGGGTCTTTCTCCAGAGCAGCCTTCAGCACATTCAACGCCTCCTCGTAACGTCCCACGCGAAGATTCACCACTGCCAGTTCGGCACGGTAGGTCAAATCTTCCGGATTCAGTTCGATGGCCTTCGCCATATCGTCCAGCGCACGCTGGTACTGCTTGGCCTTCAAAGCAGCCTGCTCACGGTAATAGTAGAACATGTCGTTCACTTTACCGTTCACGGCATTGTAATAGGCGTCATAATCCAGCATGGCATTACGCGCCTGGTCTGCATTCATACGGGCTTGGGCACGCTCCAGCAAGTAAGGGGCGGCTTCCTCCGTATAGGGCTGGGTAAAGCGGGCCACACAACTGTCCATCAGAGCCAGTACCTCTTCGGCAGGCGCCTGCATCAGTTCCTTGGTCTTGGCAGCACTGAAGAAGGTAGCCGGAGAGGCCAGAATGGTCTTATTCACTTTATCATAGCTGGTAAATGCCGACGGATAGTCCTGCTTGGCAAACAGGATGTCACCCTCCAACTGGACATAAACCGGAAGCTCGTCAATGGCTATCGCTTTCCGTACCTCGTCCAGAGCCTTGTCGAGCGACCAGTCCTTATAAACTTTCTCGGGCTTGCCCAATGCATAATTATAGATTATCTTGGCCCGGTTGTAATACACATCATCTTTCTTTGCGGCAACCTCCAAAGCCTTATCCATATCTGCGGCGACCTTATCCATGGAAGCATCTTCACGGGACATGAACAGATGCTGGGAAGCACGGCGCAGATAACCGTCGGCACTGGCAGGATATTGTGCAATGAAATCGTTCAGAGTCTCCATATACTTCTCCGGAGACAGTTGGGAAGAAGCCATGTAGAGGAACACCAAAGCCTGCTCTTCGGTATCGGGCAATGCCTTCTTGATACCGATGCCCTTCAATGACATATCTCCATAAGACAATGCGGAGATATTCTGCGACATGGCGAAATTGGCATCAATGGCATAGCAGATGGTAGCCGTGTCTTGTCCGGAGGACTTCTGCGCAAGGCCGAAGACCTGCCCGTCCACAGTCATCAGCGGACAACTCACCATCTTGTCCTTCAAACGCATATCAAGTGTATAATAGGAATAGTTACCGGAAATCTTATCAGCTTCCTTTACTTTCCCGGCAGTGAAGGAACGGTCCTTCTGGGTGGAATAAGGCAGCAGATATACATCCGCGCCGGCAGCCGGAGCCACAGCTGCCACAGTGAGTGCCGTGACTTTCTTTCCGGGTATGCCGACACGGAACTTGACAACATCGTACATGTCATCGGCCCCCATAATGGCCTCCACCGGCATCTGTGCCCCGTCCGAGCTCATCACAACGGCGCGCCGGGCACCTTTGAACAAGGTGTAGTCAGAAAGTGCAACGCCATCTTCAGTGACAAAAAAGCCGTTTCCAGTATTCAGTATCTTATCGTCCTGGTCGTAGGTCACCACCGAAAAAACGGCACGTTTGGCTTTGTCTACCCACTTCGGGGCTTGTGCCACACTCCACTGAGCCAATAAACAGAGAGTGAGCATCAACAGCAATTTCTTTTTCATATCTTAGTTGGTTCTTTGTTTTACCGCTTCATAAATCAAAATGCCGGCTGCAACGGAAACATTGAGGGACTCGATGGTTCCCAACATGGGAATTTTCACCCACTCGTCACACAACGCCAGGTTGTCATAGGACACCCCCTTGTCTTCGGCACCCATAATGATGCACATCGGACCGGTATAGTCGGCTTTGGTATAGTCGTAATCGCCTTTCTCCGTGGCTGCCACGATATGGAAACCACTATTCTTGAGGAATTGCAGGGTCTCTTTCAAGCTGTGTTCGCGGCAAACGGGCAAAGTGTGCAAGGCTCCTGCCGAGGTTTTCATGGCGTCTGCGTTGACTGATACACTGTTCCGTGCAGGGATAATCACGGCATCTACCGCCGCACACTCGCAAGTACGGGCAATGGCGCCGAAATTGCGGACATCCGTGATGCCGTCAAGCATCACAAACAGAGGATTCTTGCCCTGCTCGAAAAGGAAAGGTACCAAGTCCTCCGTCTTCTGGTAAGTGACTGAAGAGATGAAGGCAATCACTCCCTGGTGATTCTTACGCGTCACGCGGTTGATGCGTTCCACCGGAACGCGCTGTACCGGTATCAAAGTCCCTTTCAAGACAGCGAACAGCTCTTTTGACAAATCACTCTGAATGTCCTTCTTTACCAATATCTTGTCTATCTCTTTTCCTGCCTGAATGGCTTCTATCACGGCACGGACGCCGAAAATCATTTCACTGTTATCAACCATATATGGGTATTTACTATTTGACGATTTACTATTTACTATTTGATACTTCCAGCAATGCTCTGGCATTGTTCAGTGCGGCTTCGGTCAGCTTAGCACCACTCAGCATATGGGCTATTTCTTCCACGCGTTCATCGTCGGTCAGACGACGGATGTGACTGTTTGTTTCCGTTTCGTTGTCCTGCTTGTACACCTTGTAATGGGCGCGTCCACGGGCAGCAATCTGGGGTAGATGGGTAATGCTGATTACCTGGCGGTCCTGCTCGCCCATCTCCTGCATGATATCCGCCATGCGGTCGGCTATCTCGCCGGAGACTCCGGTATCTATTTCGTCGAATACAATGGTAGGAAGCTTGACGGCACCGGCTATCATTGCTTTGATGGAGAGCATGACGCGGGCTATTTCACCACCCGAAGCTACGGAGGAGACGCTTTGCAATGCCCCGTTCTTATTCGCGGAAAACAAGAAGTTCACAGTATCCGCCCCGTGTATGCCCGGCTCTTTGCGGGCACCTATCTCTACCTGGAAACGGACATTGGGCATGCCCAACGGAACCAGCCGCGCAGCCATCTGCTTCTCCACTTCACGGGCAGCGGCAGTACGCGCCTTGGTGAGGACGGCAGCCTGCTTTTTCACCTTATTATATAAAGCGTCGCAACGCGCTTTCAGTTCCTCGATGTGCTCGTCGGACGAAGTGATGGCTGAGAGTTTGGCGGCGTATTCATCCGTCAGCGCCAGAAGTTCACCGACAGTGGAAACGCGGTGCTTCTGTTGGAGCGTATAAATCAAGTTCAGACGTTCGTTCACTTCATCCAGACGTTCGGGGTTGAACTCTATTTCATCCTCCTTACCCGACACTTCCTGCGAAATATCCTTCAACTCGATATAAGTGCTTTCCATGCGTTCGGCAAGTTCCCCGGCAACCGGATAAACCCTCTGCAGGCCGAGCATCGTGTTCAGGCATTCCTTCAGCCCGGACAACAAGCCTCCTTCGTCCGAGTAGAGCGTCTGCCCTACCCGATAGAGTCCGGCCTTTATCTCTTCCGCATGGCTCAGCGTATCTGCCTCTTGCTCCAGCTCCTCCTGCTCACCGGCAGACAAGTGTGCCTCTTCCAACTGTTCCAGTTGGAAACGGATATAGTCTTCGTCCGACTTATCCTGATTGGCACGGGCAACAAGGGCCTCCAAATCCTGCTGTGCCTGCTTCCATGCTCCGAAGATATGCTGGTAAGCAGACAAGGCCTCTTCGTTATGCGACAAGATGTCCAGTACATTCAACTGAAACCCTTCCTTGTTCAGCAATAGGTTCTGATGCTGGGAATGCACGTCAATCAGCTGTTCTCCCAACTCCTTCATCTGAGCCAATGAAGCAGGCGTGTCATTGATGAATGCCCGGCTCTTGCCCGAAGCGGACACCTCGCGGCGCAGGAGGCATTCTTCCTCGTACTCCAACTCATTCTCCCCAAAGAAAGGCTGCATACCGTAAGCGGAAATATCAAAACGGGCCTCGATAATGCACTTCGAAGCTCCTACACGAATGGCTTTCACATCGGCACGCTGTCCCAGCAGCAGACCGATGGCACCCAGAATAATGGATTTTCCAGCACCGGTCTCACCCGTTATCACCGAGAAACCGCTGCTGAAGCTGATATCGAGCTTTTCAATAAGCGCATAATTCTGTATGTAAAGCGAACGCAACATAAGGATATTGACAATTTGACGATTTACTATTTACTATTTAAATCTTTCACCAGACGGTCTACGATGTCGGCAGCCACTTCGGCTTTGGACTTCAAGGGGTAGTCCGTCTTTCCCTGGTGGTCTATGATACTGATTTTATTGGTATCGCAACGAAAACCGGCTCCCTTGTCGTTCAGGGAGTTCAGCACGATGAAGTCCAGATTCTTGCGGTTGAGCTTGTCTTCCGCATTCATCTGCTCGTTATGAGTCTCAAGGGCAAAGCCTACGAGGAGGCGCCGTTGGTGCTCTGTATCGTTCTTCAGATTGCCTAAGAAAGCGGCTATGTCGCGGGTAGGTTTCAAGTTCAAACTCATCTCCCCGGTCTTTTCACGCTTGATTTTCTCATCCGCCACTTGTTCGGGGGTGTAGTCTGCCACGGCAGCCGTCAAGATGGCGGCATCGGCATGGACAAAGGCGGCGGATGCAGCCTCGAACATCTCCTGCGCCGACTCTACCGCATGGTACTGGTGCATCGGGAAGTAAGTGCCTTGCTGCACCGGACCGGCAATCAGTATCACCTTGGCCCCTCTGGCGGTACATTCATCTGCCAGGGCAAGTCCCATCTTGCCGGAAGAATAGTTGCCGATGAAGCGCACCGGGTCTATCTTCTCATAAGTAGGTCCTGCGGTTATTATCACTGTCTTGCCCACCAGGTCGCCATCTTTGGCAGCAAAGTACATTTCCAGGTGGCGGATGATATTCTCCGGCTCCTCCATACGGCCTTTCCCCACCAGATGGCTGGCGAGTTCTCCCGTAGCAGGTTCTATGATGTGGTTTCCATAAGAGCGGAGTGTATCCAGATTCTTTTGGGTGGAAGGATGGGCATACATGTCCAGGTCCATGGCAGGCGCCACAAACACCGGAGCTTTGGCGGAAAGATAGGTGGTAATCAGCATATTGTCTGCCACGCCATTCGCCATCTTGCCGATGGTGGAAGCCGTAGCCGGGGCTATCAGCATGGCATCTGCCCACAGACCGAGGTCCACATGGCTGTTCCAGGTGCCATCGCGTTGGGCAAAGAACTCACTGATAACCGGTTTGCTGGTCAGGGCAGAGAGCGTGATAGGGGTAATAAATTCTTTTCCGGCAGGCGTAATGACCACCTGCACCTCTGCACCACGCTTAATCAGTCCGCGAATAATATAGCATGCTTTATAGGCGGCAATGCTGCCCGTAATGCCCAATACTATTTTCTTCCCTTTCAGTATATTTGCCATTTATTTCTGAGTCATTTCACGCAGACGTATCTTGGTCAGCGTGGCTTTGGTATTCAGGGTAAAATCACTGTTCAGAATCCAGCTGTAATAGCCGGGATCGCGCTTCAGGACATCGGATACCGACATGCCCTTGTACTTGCCGAAGTTGAATACTTCCACACCTTTGTCATCGTAAACCATACGACCGGCAAAGTCCACATTCTTGTTGAAGCTGGAATAGTCGGCAAGGAAAGCCACGTCATTCTGCAACTCCGGATAGCGGTCCAACTGCGACATCAGCACCTCGTAGGTGGCACGTGTATCAGCCTCTGCCGTATGGGCGTCTTCCAAATTCTTGCCGCAATAGAATTTATAGGCAGCAGACAGCGTGCGTTGCTCCATCTTGTGGAAGATGACCTGCACGTCCACAAACTTGCGGCGGCTCATGTCAATGTCCACACCGGCACGAAGGAACTCTTCCGCCAGGACGGGGATATCAAAACGGTTGGAGTTGAAGCCCGCCAAGTCGCATCCTTCAATGTCATTGGCAATGTTGCGCGCCACTTCCTTGAATGTGGGGCAGTCGGCTATATCGGCATCGTAGATGCCATGAACGGCAGATGCTTCGGCAGGAATGGGCATTTCGGGGTTGATACGCATGGTTTTGGACTCCTCATTCCCGTTGGGATATACCTTGAGGTAACAAATTTCGACAATTCGGTCTGAGTTGATATTGGTACCCGTAGTCTCCAAATCAAAAAAGACTATCGGATTTTTCAGATTCAATTTCATTGTTTTTTCGTTTTATAAGCTCTGGCTATGAGCTATAAATTATAAGTTTAACTTACAAGCCACGAGCTACAAGTACCGTGCGGCATAATTGCGCAGCCACTTGTAGCTCGTAGCTCATAATCCGATTGCTAATATTCATCAGTCATTCAGCATCATCGGCATCAGCAGCATCAGCAAGTCTTCGTTCTCTTCCTGCTCTACCGGAATAATGACACCTGCACGTGAAGGATCTGCCAGTTCGATAACGATTTCATCGGCAGAAATGTTATTCAGAATGTCAATCAGGAAAGTGGACTTGAAACCGATGCTCATCGGATTGCCCGCATACTGGCAAACCAGTGTTTCTTCGGCCGATGTAGAGAAGTCGATGTCCTGTGCGGAGATGACAATCAGATTCTCCTGCATACGGAGCTTGATAAGGCTGCTTGCCTGCGAAGAGAAGATGGACACGCGGCGCAAAGCACCGAGCAGTTGCAGGCGGTCTACCGTCACTTTATAAGGGTTGTTCTGCGGAATCACAGAGTTGTAGTTGGGATAGCGACCTTCGATAAGACGGCACACCATGCGGTAGCTTTCCAGTGTGAACACAGCGTTGCGTTCGTCGAACTCGATAGTCACCATGCCTTGCTCTTTCGGCAGCAGATTCTTCATCAGCGAAGCCGGCTTCTTGGGCAGGATAAAGGCGGCACGTTCGTTACCTTTGGCGGCCAGTGTCTTGCAGCGCACCAGCTTATGACCGTCTGATGCCACCATCGTGATGTCCTCCGTTGTGATATCGAAATAGATACCGTTCATCACGGGACGAAGCTCGTCATCAGCCGTAGCAAACACGGCACGGTTGATACCACCCAGCAACACTTGTGCATCCATTTCCACACGTACGGCATTGTCACCCAACATGGCAGACTGCGGGAACTCGTCCGCATTCTGCCCCATCAGGCTGTATTTACCGTTCTGATACTGTACCGTGATTTCAAGGGAATCCGTATTGATTTCAAAAGTCAACGGTTGTTCGGGAATTTCCTTCAAAGCGTCCAAAAGGGTTTTGGCTGTGACGGCAAAACGGCCGTCCATATCACTTTCATTCACTTCGACCGTAGTGACCATCGTCGTTTCACTGTCGGAAACAGTTGCAGACAAGGTTCCGTCTTGCAGTTCAAAGAGGAAACAATCCAAAATAGGCAACGCATTCTTCGAATTAATCACACGGCTGATAGCCTGCAAATGACTGGAGAGCGCAGTACTCGAAACGATAAATTTCATATCTTCTGTATATTTAAGTTTTTTATTTTGCTAACGTCTTAGAAACCGTTTTTATCTTTTTCAAACTGACGGACAAAGTTAAAAAAAGAATTCCCTACGACAAAGAAATAGCAAGAAAAAACAGCCGAATATTCGTCTCATATTCCTAAAAAATTGTAACTTCGCCGCATCATTTAAAAAGAAAACAATGGAATTTACAGGAAAAATCATCGCTATACTCCAGCCCAGAGGCGGAGTTTCCAAGTCAGGTAACGAATGGAAATCACAAGAATATGTGATTGAAGACCATGGCCAATATCCGCGCAAAATGTGTTTTGACGTATTTGGAGCGGACAAAATCGAACAGTTCAATATTCAGATGGGCGAAGAGCTGACAGTATCTTTTGATGTAGACGCACGCCAATGGCAAGACCGTTGGTTCAACAGTATTCGCGCATGGAAGGTAGAACGCGTAAGCACTGCCGCACCCGCTCCGGGCGCTCCCGTTCCGCCGCCGGCTCCCACTGCCGCACCGGAATTCCTCGCAGGGGATGCAAAGGATGACCTGCCGTTCTAAGAATATGTTATAATTCACCACAGATTGCACAGATTAACACAGCTAAAAATTCTTGATTATCAAAATTCTAGAATAAACTGTGTTAATCTGTGCAATCTGTGGTGAGTGTGTATTTTGACTTTCCTCGTGCTTATTTTCCCTCAGCACTCTACAGAATGACCGATTAATCACCCTTTATAAAGCAATACGATATTCGGATAAACCACCCCTTCTGTACAAGTGAATTGTACTGCAAGCATGAAATGACGGAAGAAGTTGGATTGACGGAAGAAGAAGTTCGGTATCAGACGCACATACGTTTCAGGCTGGCTCAGCATCATCTCCATATCCACCATCATCACAAAATTATATATGGGTGAAAGACTGCCTATACCCTCTTCGTACACCGGTGTTCCGTCTAACACATCTCCACTCTCCACCGCCTCAATATAGGCCGAAAGGCTCAGTGCATCGGGAGCCAGCAACAGACTACCCCGATAGAAACAGGCAAAGGTATAAAGGGCAGACTCCGTGATGCCCGTCAGTTGGGTGAGCAGCGTGTTACGGGGCAACACATATTTAGGGAACTTCCTTGCTTTGGGATACAACGAATTATTTGAAACCACCTTCGGCATAAGCGGAGCATCCTCTTCCTTGGGGGTACTGTAAAGCAGAGACTGCAAGCGGCGTTCCGCTGCCAGTTCATCCTTGAGAGGGATACACATCACGGCGCAAGGCAGCTTGTCCAACGTGTCTTTAGACTGGAACAAGCAAGACATCACGCTCTCGCCCGCATGCTCATTCAAGTAAGCAATCCACTCCTCGTCGCGCTGCTTGATATAGTCTGAATAGGTGGCCTTGGCATACTCCTGACTGGCAGTAAAGCCAAACCAGGAATTTCTGTCAGACATTGCCCAGCGATCGTAAAAGAAAGTGGAAGACGGAAGCAGAGCCCCGGAAAATCCGTCCTCTACCGGCTGCTGCACCCGCAAGGCATTGATAAACGTCTGTGTGGAATCCGACCCATGGCTGATGCCGGAGCAATAAATGGCATCTTCATTGAACTTCATGTCAAACTCTGCCCAACTGCCCAGCTGCGTCTGCGAACGGATACCATCCGTAGGCTTCCCCATATCCACTCCTTTCATACGCACATAGACCGTGGCAGCCACGTTACTCTGCTTGCCCGCGTACATAGTGCGGAAAGAAGGGAGGTTCATCAGGGACTTTTTGCTGCGCCGCGCATCAATCACATGTTCTATCAAACGCTTCTGGAAACTTACAACCAGAAAATCGGGAGTGAAGTAGGCAGCCAGGAAACGACCGTCTGCCATGGGATAGATACGTATCTCCTCTCCCTTGTAATCGAAATACTTGGAAGGAAACGAACTGGAGCAGTACTTCTCCACAAAAGATTCCACCAACTCATAATCACCCGAACCCAAACTGCAATACAATACTTGGTTCATCGGTGTATCCGGCTCGTGAAAGCTAATCAGCATCTTGTTCATCTGTTTACTCAGTCCATGCGGAGTATCCTCCACCAAAGTATACAAATACTTCTTCAAGTAAACAAAAAGCTCCGATACGTATAGAAAATGATTGTCTTTGCTGCAATTCAGTTCATTGATATCCTCCACGAGGTCTGCCATACGGTCGGTTTCGAGTATGGCTGTGGCATCTTGCGGCACCAAAGTATAAAGATTGAAATCCTGCCGGTTCTCCACCGAATTCAACCGCAGGAAAGAATACACACCAAAACCGGTACATAGCAGCACTATGGACACAACGACAGCTATCTGTATGAGGAGTCGGAGTTTCATGGCATTTATTCATCAACTTTTGGCAAAAATAGCATTTTCTACTAATAAAACAAAACAAATGTTTCAAAAAGTTTAGAAATCTATTTCAAGTCCATCGTAGGCAAAGTGTACATGGGGTGGCAGCTGCTTTTCGATATCGGCATGAAGCCCTGCATGATGGCTCATATGGATGAAATAGGTCTCTTTGGCACCAATACGTCCGGCAGCCTCCAACGCCTCCGAAATACTCTGGTGCGTAGGATGCGGCTTTGGCCGTAAAGCATTCATTACCAAAACGTCCAAGCCCTTCAATTGTTCATAAGATTCCTCAGGCATCATGTGCATATCCGTGATATATCCCAGCCGGCCGCCAATGCGGTAGCCCAGGATGGGAAGCCTGCCATGCATCACCCGTAAAGGCAGCACTTCCGTCCGGTTGATGTGGAACACCTGCCCCGCCTCCACTTCCTGCAGATAGATACGCGGAACTCCCGGATATACCTTATCGACAAAGCAGTAAGGCATCCTTGCCCGCAGATGGGCAGCAGTGTAGGCATCGGAATAGATAGGGATATCGGCAAAACGACCGAACGGGCGCAAATCATCCAGACCACCCACATGGTCATAGTGTTCGTGTGTCACCAGTACGCCGTCTATCTTCTCAAAAGAAGAAGCACGCAGCATCTGTTCCCTGAAGTCAGGACCACAATCTATCAATATCACCGCATCATCCGTATGCAGCAGGGATGACGCACGCAAGCGGTTGTCCCGCGGGTCAGTGGAAGTGCAGACCGGACAAGTACAGCCTATCTCAGGCACACCGGTCGAAGTTCCACTTCCTAATATTCTGAGTTTTCCCATTGACTAAATCAAATAAATTTCTAAAATCAGGTTATATACAACAATGTTTGGGTGTGTCAAAACTCTCTTACTATTTTATCAAACAAACTTCCGGGTGAATATCAATGCCGAATTTCTCGCGGACAGAAGCCCGCACGGCATCCGAAAGAGCGACAATATCCGCTCCCGTGGCACCACCCGAGTTCACCAGCACCAACGCCTGCCGGCCGTGCACCGCAGCAGGCCCCAGCGCCTTGCCTTTCCAGCCACACCGGTCTATCATCCAGGCAGCCGGTATCTTTACCCGACCGGCATCCACATCATAGTGGGGCATGTCCGGATATTCCCGTTGCAAAGACTCGAACTGCCGACGCGGCACGATGGGGTTCATAAAAAAACTACCCGCATTGCCCAGCACCTTCGGGTCGGGCAACTTGCTTTGACGGATGTCTATAATCACGCGGCGCAAAATTTCCAGATTCAGCACCGGATATTTCTCCAGCTCCTGCCGGATAGTACCGTAATCCAATGTATAATGTTCCCGTTTACCCAGGCAGAAGTTCACGTAAGTCACAAACACGGTCTTCATCTCCGGTTGCTTAAACAAGCTCTTTCTGTAGGAGTAGCCGCATTCATCCACCCCGTAGATACGCTTCTCCCTTGCCATATTTATGGTTTCCACGGATGTTATCAGGTCCTTTACTTCCACACCATAAGCACCGATATTCTGTACTGCACTTGCCCCGACCTCACCCGGTATCAGCGAAAGGTTCTCGGCACCATACCAATGTCGTTTCACACACCAAGCCACAAAATCGTCCCATACCACACCAGCACCCACACGCACCCACACGTGCTCCTCATCCTCTGACGTCACCTCCAGGCCACCGATACGTGAATGCAGCACCGTGCCTTCATAATCCTTGATAAAGAGCAGGTTGCTCCCTCCACCGATATGCAGCCAGGGCGCAACGACCTGTCCTGCCGCAATCAGCTCCCGCAGTTCATCCTCCGAACCGTATTCCAGAAATCTTGCAGCAGTAACGTCAATTCCAAATGTATTGGGTATCTTCCTCAAACCTTTCCTCCTTTATTTTAAATGCTCGTGTCTTCATATTTGTACAGCTCCCATCCCTTACTGCGTTTGCGGAAATAGAAGATATTGGAGTATCCGTTGCCTATGCCATTTACCTTCAGTATTTTGGTATCCGACAAGTCCTCATTCTTCTGTCCGTAATTGATATTAGACAATCTGTCGGTAGGCATTACCGGACGAAAGGCATACCACTGGTCCACATCCAAAGTAGTTTCCAGAATAGAAAACTCGTCATCAGGGTCTATGGTGATGAATTGTAGCGGATGCCTGATATGCTTGCTCTGATAGACACTGTCCGTCACAAAACGGGTATAGAATTCCACGAAGTCCTCATTTTCACCTTTCTCCATCTCGCGCAGGTTAATGGCCTCAAGCATCCACATTCCCCGCTTCCGCTCAAAATAATAACGCTTCACCATACGCGTTTTCAAGAAAATCCACTCCACTTGCACCGATGTCAGCGTAGTATCGCCCACCATGTCCATATCCTCTTCCTTATCAAAAAGCAAGGTGTAATAGTTCTGCTTGGTAAACAGATAATCATGCTTCCAAAACTCTTCCTCTATCTTTGACGGCGTGTCACGATTGTAATAGGGCAAAGGAAATACCGTCCTCTGCCTTTGCAGGGCATCATCCGAAGCATAATTGAAGATAAAATCATCAAACAGCTCGTCTGCCTCCATCGGCTTCGGTTCTTCCTTCACTTCTGCTTCCAGCAGCGTATCGGCCTTGTGACCGGCCGAATCCACCATTTCCGTAATGGTAGCAAAGGGATCCATTTTCGCCTTTTTGTTTCCGCACGAAATCAAAAAGGTGAACAACAAAAATCCCAATAAAAGTTTTTTCATTCTTTACGGACCGCTTACGGTCACTTGTTTAATTTAGCTCTTAATTTCTCAAGCATGTCTACGGTCATGGACTCCAGGTCGTACTGCGGCATCCAGTCCCATTCCTCGCGTGCACAAGAGTCATCCAGAGAGTCGGGCCAGCTGTCGGCAATGGCCTGCTTCAGCGGATCAATCTCGTATGCCATCTCAAAATCAGGCATATGCTTCTTAATTTCCTGATAAATCTGTTCCGGGTCAAAACTCATGGAGGCGATGTTGAAAGCGTTGCGGTGCTTCAGCCTTGCCGGTGCCGCTTCCATCAGCGAGATGGCCGCGTTCAGTGCGTCGGGCATATACATCATATCCATATACGTGCCGGCCTTCACCGGACATACGAATTTTTCTCCCTTCACGGCAGAGTAGAAAATATCCACCGCATAGTCCGTAGTGCCGCCACCCGGAGGGGTCACGTTCGAAATGATTCCCGGAAAACGTACCGAGCGTGTATCCACACCATATTTTGTATAGTAATAGTCACTCAACAATTCAGTCGTCACTTTTGTCACCCCATACATGGTACGCGGACGCTGGATAGTGTCCTGCGGTGTCTTCACATGAGGCGTAGCTTCGCCGAACGAACCGATGGAACTCGGAGTAAACACGGCACAATTGTACTCACGTGCCACTTCCAGTACATTCCACAACCCGTCGATACCGATTTTCCAAGCCATGGCCGGACGGCTTTCGGCAACTACCGAGAGCAAGGCAGCCAGGTTGTAGATAGTATCAATCTTGAACTGACGTGCCACCACCTCGATGGACTGACGGTCTGTCACGTCGGCAATGGCCGAAGGGCCGGATGCTTTCAATTCTCCCTTGGGCATAGCACTCGGAATGTATCCTGCCACAACATGGTCATCGCCATAACGTTTGCGCAACTCCAGCGTGAGTTCCGACCCAATCTGTCCGGTAGCTCCAATTACCAAAATATTCTTCATACGAGTTATTTATAAGGTTTCGTTATTATATATGGTGCAAATATACATACTTTTTTTTCATATTTCTGCCATATTGATATTGTTTATTCCAAGAAAAATGATGTTCTTTGTGGGAAATGTAATGACAACGTATTACCTAAAAAATAAAATGCTATGTACGGTAAAATGAAAGACCATCTCAGCAAGACACTTGCTGAAATAAAAGAAGCCGGACTCTACAAGGAAGAGCGACTGATTGAGAGTGCACAACAAGCTGCCATCAGCGTAAAAGGCAAAGAGGTGCTGAACTTCTGTGCCAACAATTACCTGGGACTGTCCAACCACCCGCGGCTGATTGCCGCCGCCCAGCAGATTATGGAACGCCGCGGATACGGCATGTCGTCCGTACGCTTCATCTGCGGAACGCAGGACATCCACAAGGAACTGGAAGCAGCCATCTCCGACTACTTCAAGACTGAAGACACCATTCTCTACGCCGCTTGTTTCGACGCCAATGGCGGTGTGTTCGAGCCCCTCTTCACCGAGGAAGACGCCATCATCTCGGACTCCCTGAACCATGCTTCCATCATTGACGGCGTACGCCTCTGCAAAGCCAAACGCTATCGCTACGCCAATGCCGACATGACCGACCTGGAAAGATGCCTGCAGGAAGCCCAGGCACAGCGTTTCCGTATCGTGGTTACAGACGGGGTATTTTCCATGGACGGCAACGTTGCCCCGATGGACCGGATTTGCGACCTTGCCGAGAAATACGACGCGCTGGTCATGGTGGACGAATCACACTCCGCCGGCGTGGTAGGCCCTACGGGACACGGCGTAAGCGAACAATACGGCACCTACGGACGCGTGGACATCTATACCGGAACCTTGGGCAAAGCCTTTGGCGGCGCTTTGGGAGGATTCACTACCGGACGCAAGGAAATCATCGACCTGCTGCGCCAACGCAGCCGTCCGTACCTCTTCTCCAACTCATTGGCTCCGGGCATCATCGGCGCCAGCCTCGAGGTATTCAAGATGCTCAAAGAGAGCAATGCCCTGCATGACAAACTGCTGGAAAACGTGAACTACTTCCGCGACAAGATGACCGCCGCCGGTTTCGACATCAAGCCGACACAAAGCGCCATCTGCGCCGTCATGCTGTATGATGCCAAACTCTCCCAGATTTATGCCACCCGCATGCAGGAAGAAGGCATCTACGTCACCGGCTTCTACTACCCCGTAGTGCCCAAAGACCAGGCACGCATCCGCGTACAAATCTCTGCCGGACACGAAAAGGAGCATCTGGACAAATGTATCGCTGCATTTATTAAGGTGGGGAAAGAGCTGGGAGTGCTGAAATGAGTGATGAGTTATAAGTTATTTGCTTGTGCTTTCCCTTGCGGATATAAGCCCTTCATCAACAAATAACTCACAACTTATAACTCATAACTAAAAAAAATCCCGCGACTAAAATTAGCCGCGGGATTTTTTTTAGTTTCTCTCTTATCTACGTTCTCCCAGTTTTGAGTCAACGAAGAAGATTCCGGCATCACCGGCTTTCTTTATCATATCTACAATGCCGTCGGCAGTAGCTTCTTCTTCTACCTGCTCGCGCACGAATCCCCAAAGGAAGTCTTGTGTAGCCTTATCTTTTTCGGCAGAGGCAACATCTACCAATTCATCAATCATTTTGGAAACACGGCGTTCGTGCTGGGCTACCTGCTCGAACACTTCCAGTGGAGTACCGAAGTCATTGGGAACAACATCAATCTTGTCCAGTTTGGCCTTACCGCCACGCTTGATGATATAAGAAGCCATTTCACAAGCATGAGCTTTTTCTTCAGAAGCCTGCTTCTTCAACCAGGAAGCCATGCCGTTATAACCTTCTTTCTCCATATAGAAAGACATTGCCAGATAAAGGTTGGAAGACCACATCTCAGCCGTAATCTGCTCATTAATTGCATTCTGTAATTTTTCTGTAATCATAATCGTATTTATTTAAATTGAAATCATTACAAAAGTAACAAGAAACCTTAAAAGTTGTTCACGCAATAACATTTTTTATATAAAAACAGAAGCCTTGGTATAATAAATGCTTCGCCATTCATGCAACGCATCTCCAGCCTCTCTATACCAGCTCGTCCGACGTATATCCTTGAGGCAGCTCACGGCAGTTATAGCCCGAAGCCATAATTTCGCCATAAGCCCCTGCCGAACGGAGGGCGATAAGGTCGCCACGCTTCACCCCATTCAAATCAATAGCCTTACCGAATACATCAGAAGACTCACAGATGGGCCCTACGACATCATAAGCCTGAACCGGCGCATCCGAAGTGATATTCTCTATCTTATGGAACGCTTGGTAGAGTGCCGGACGAATCAAATCCGTCATGCCGGCATCCAGAATGGCAAACTGCTTGTTGGTGCCCTGCTTCACATAAAGCACCTGCGAAATCAATGAACCGCATTGTCCCACTACCGCACGTCCCAGCTCGAAGTGGAGCGTCTGGTGGGGACGGAGTTTCAGATGGCTGTTGTAAGTCTCGAAGTAGCTTTTGAAGTCGGGTATCGGCTGACGGTTGGGGTGACCGTAGTCAATGCCGAGTCCGCCCCCCACATTGACGTGCTCGATGCGGATATGGCGAGCTTCCAGCTTATCCTGCAATTCGTTGACGCGGTTACACAAAGCCACGAAATCGCCCATATCCAATATTTGGGAACCGATGTGGAAATGCAGTCCGATGAATCTCAGGTTCTTCATATTCTGCGCAATGTCTATCACATGGTCCATATCCTGCATGCTGATACCAAACTTGTTTTCGGCCAGCCCAGTGGTAATATTGGCATGGGTATGGGCACCTACATTGGGATTGATACGGAAAGCCACATTGGCCACCTTACCTTTAGCGGCAGCCAGCTCGTTGATAATCTCCAGCTCGGGGACAGACTCCACATTAAAGCAGAAAATGTCATAATCCAGCCCCAGATTGATTTCCCAATCAGCCTTGCCCACCCCTGCAAAAACAATCTTGCCAGTGGGAAAACCTGCCTTGATGGCTGCACGGATTTCACCACCACTTACACAGTCGGCACCCAAGCCGTTCTCGCGGATAATGGCAAGCACCTTGGGATTGGCATTGGCCTTCACAGCATAATGCACCGAATAGTTGCCATATCGGGCAGCTTCCGTACGGATGCACGAAAGTGTGTCGCGCAAGACCTTTGTGTCGTAGTAATAGAAGGGAGTACGCAATTCGCGGAATTTATGGATAGGGAATGTTCCTTTCATATAATAATCGTAATCTTTGTTTAGTTTAAAAAAAGGAAGATGAAAGAGGTGTCTACAAATAATTTTTCAGACGCAGATGACGCAGATTACACAAATAGGAAGCAAAAAGAATCTGCGTCATCTGTGTAATCTGCGTCTGAAAAATATCAAGAGTTATTCCTCATTGAACAGCGCATCACTGAGTGACTGCAACGCTGCCTTCTTGTCGCACTCGCGGATGAGGAAAGAAATATTATAGTTGCTACCACCGAAAGAAATCATACGTACCGGTATGTCGCGCATGGCATCCAATGCCTTGGCTTCGAAACCGACGTTTTCCCATTCGAGGTCACCCACCACGCAGATGATGCACATGTCCTTGTCCACCGTCACTGTGCCATACTTCTTCAAGTCATCCAGAATTTCATTGAGATGCTTCACATTATCGATAGATACGGACACACCCACTTCTGAAGTACAAATCATATCGATGGAAGTCTGGTAGCTCTCGAATATCTCGAAAACCTTACGCAAGAATCCGTGAGCAAGCAACATGCGGCTGGATTTTATCTTGATGGCCGTAATGTTGTCCTTGGCAGCCACCGCCTTAATCTTACCCTTCTCCGTATCATTGGAAATCAGCGTACCCGGAGCAGTGGGGTCCATCGTATTGAGCAGACGGACGGGGATATTGGCATACTTGGCAGGCTGGATGCAGGTAGGGTGCAGAATCTTGGCACCGAAGTATGCCAGCTCGGCGGCCTCTTCGAAATGCAGATGACGCACCGGCGCAGTCTTGTCCACAATACGGGGGTCGTTGTTGTGCATGCCGTCGATATCCGTCCAAATCTGGATTTCGGAAGCGTTGATGGCAGCACCAATCAGCGAAGCCGTATAGTCGCTTCCGCCACGCTGCAGATTGTCTATCTCGCCGTAGGCGTTGCGGCAGATGTACCCCTGAGTGATATAAATCTCAGCATCCGGATGCAGTTCCAGCTGAACCTGGAGCTTGTCCTTGATATAGACCGGATCGGGCTCGGCATTCTTGTCCGTACGCATGTATTCTAAAGCCGGAAGCAACACAGACTTCACGCCGCATTCCTGCAGATAGTAGTTCATCATGGCGGTGGAAATCAACTCGCCCTGAGCCAACACCACTTTCTCCTCAAACAGAGTGAAGAGGTCTTTGGTATAAGAACGGATATAGTCAAAATGTGATTTGATGAGTTCCAGGCCTTTCTGTTTATACTCCGGAGTAGCAAAGAGTTCATCAATGTGCTGGCGATATTTACTTTCCAGCTTGTTGATAATCTCGTTGGCACCTTCCGGATTCTTCTTGTACAGATAGTCCGAAATCTCAACCAATGTGTTTGTGGTACCCGACATGGCAGAGAGAACCACAATCTTACGTTCACCATCGGTAATCAATTTGGCCACTTCCTTCATTCGCTGAGCCGAACCTACTGAAGTACCTCCAAACTTTAAAACTTTCATTTTCGTTCCTGTATTAATTAGTTTATAGTTACAAGCTACGAGCTACAAGTAGGCAGCTGCGGAGCTTTATCGTTAATTTCTGTTCTTTATAAGAATCAGTAGTTAGAGATAACTACTTAACTACTAATCATTGGTTATTGCAGGGGCGTATTCTGCTGTAACATCAGTCATCAGATGGTCTGCGCACCGGTACACCTTGCCGGGAAACTCTCGCAGCAGCTGCAGGTTGTGCGTGGTCATCACCACCAGTGCGCCGGCTTCACTGATGCCGTGCAGAAGTTCTGCAATGGCATGTCCGGTTTCCGAATCCAGGTTTCCGGTAGGCTCATCCGCAAGGATTATCTCCGGAGAGTTGAGCACTGCACGCGCAATCACAATGCGCTGTTGCTCACCACCCGACAGTTCATTAGGCAGCTTATATCCTTTGTTGCTCATCCCCACCAGGTTCAACACCTCTTCTATTTTGTCCTTAATCTCCCCTTTGCTCTTCCAACCGGTAGCACGGAGAACAAATTCAAGGTTATCGTACACCGTACGGTCTGTCAGCAACTGGAAGTCCTGGAATACGATTCCCAGCTTACGGCGCAACTGCGGGATGTGCTTACGCTTAATATGGAGCATGTCATACCCCAATACTTCAGCCTCGCCCGATGCAATATCCAGTTCGCCATAGAAAGTCTTGAGCAGGCTCGTCTTGCCGGAGCCCACTTTACCTACCAGGTACACGAACTCCCCTTTGTGAAGTTCCAAATTCACATCGTTCAGTACGCACAACTCCTGCTGGTGTATCTCTACGTCCGTATATCTTATCAGCGCCTCGCCCACCCCCATTTTAATTATTAATTTTTAATTACTTAATGTTTCTTCCACGTCGCACTGTGACGTTCCTCCAATTCACGCGCAAGGTCTTCAATGCGGTATCCTTTGGATGTGAGCAGCACGATGAGGTGATACAACAAATCAGCTCCTTCATAAATCAGGCGTTCGTCCGTACCGTTGCAAGCCTCAATGACGGTTTCCACAGCCTCTTCGCCTACCTTCTGTGCCATTTTGTTGATACCGGACTGGAAAAGACTGGTCGTATAGGAACCTTCGGGCATTTCATCATAACGCTTACAGATGAAATCCTGAAGAAGCTTTAGAAACATAACCGGCTGTTCGTTCTTCTCACCCCAGCAAGTATCTGTACCGGTATGGCAAACCGGGCCTACGGGATGTACCTGCACCAGTAACGTATCCCGGTCACAGTCTTCCTTCATGGAAACCACATTCAGGAAGTTGCCACTCTCCTCGCCTTTCGTCCAAAGACGGTTCTTGGTACGGCTGAAGAAAGTCACCTTTCCAGTTTCCACCGTCTTGTCATAAGCCTCCTTGTTCATGAAGCCAAGCATCAGCACCTTAGCGGTATCTGCATCTTGTATAATCGCCGGAACGAGTCCGTTCATCTTGTCAAAATCCATTCTATTTACGATTTAGCTATTTACTATTTACGATTGATATTACTTTAAGTGACTGGAGACTTATGATTTGCTTGAGTAATCCCAATCGTAAATCGTAAATCGTCCAATCGTAAACTCACCTTCATCTTCTCATCGCAATTCCTTGGGCACAAAGATACGATTTTAATTCGGGAATTTTGATTTCTCCGAAATGAAAAACACTGGCTGCCAGGGCAGCATCTGCTTTTCCCTGCAAAAAGACGTCACGAAAATGTTCTTTGGCACCTGCCCCTCCCGATGCAATGATGGGGATGGACAATCCGTCGGCAAGGCTGGAAAGCGCTTCATTGGCATAACCGGTCTTGACACCGTCGTGATTCATGCTGGTGAACAATATCTCGCCCGCACCACGTTCCTGGGCTTCTTTTGTCCACGCAAACAGTTCCTTATCCGTTTCCACACGACCACCGTTCAAGTAGCACAGCCATCCCTTCTCTGTCTGTTTGGCATCAACTGCCAGTACACAAACCTGAGAACCGAAGTTCTTCGCAATCTCGTCTATCAATCCGGGACGGCGGATAGCTGAGGAATTGATGGAGATTTTATCGGCACCTGCATTCAGTAGCCTATCCACGTCACCCAGTTCATGAATGCCTCCACCTACAGTAAAAGGAATGCTGATATTCGCAGCTATGCGTTTCACCAATTCAGTGAAAGTCTTACGGCCTTCAAAACTGGCTGTGATGTCGAGAAAAACCAGTTCGTCGGCACCCTGCTCACTATAAGCACGCGCCAGTTCTACCGGGTCGCCCGCCTGGCGGAGGTTCACGAAATTGGTACCTTTCACTGTCTGCCCATCTTTAATGTCGAGGCAAGAAATGATTCTTTTTGCTAACACGGCGGTTTGAGTTATAAGTTATGAGTTATAAGTGATTAATTTTCAATTTTCACCTTTCAACTAACAAAGTTTTCCAGTTCTTTGAAGGTGATGCGGCCTTCGTACAGAGCCTTACCGAAAATAACGGCAGGGATGCCGACAACTTCCAAATGGCGTATATCATCGGCACAGCTTACGCCTCCACTTGCTATCAGATAGAGTTCAGGATGGTGCTCCAGTATCTCCTTATACAACGCTATCGATGGTCCTTGCAGCATTCCGTCACAACTGATATCAGTACAGATAACCTTACGGACCCCCTTCTCTACATAGTCTTTCAAGAACGGAAACAGTTCGCAGCCACTCTCATCCTTCCAACCATTGACGGCTATTTTATGCTCTTTCACATCAGCGCCAAGAATAATTTTCTCGGAACCATACATTTGAAGCCATTTGCAGAACAATTCGGGATTCTTCACAGCAATGCTGCCACCGGTCACCATCTGCGCACCGTTCTCAAAAGCTATCACCAAATCTTCATCACTCTTCACCCCACCTCCAAAATCAATAATAAGAGACGTACGCACAGCTATCTGTTCCAACGTACGGTAGTTTACCACATGATGGGAAGCCGCACCGTCCAAATCGACCACATGAAGTCTGCGGATACCATGAGCCTCCAGCTCCAGGGCCACTTCCACGGGATTTTCGTTGTACACCTTCTTGCTGTCATAATCGCCTTGGGAAAGGCGTACACATTTTCCGTCAATAATGTCAATAGCGGGAATCAGTTCTATCATTTTATTTACGATTTGACGATTTACAGTTCCAGGAAATTCCGCAAAATACGCTCTCCCACACTTCCACTCTTTTCCGGATGGAACTGTGTGGCGTAGTAATTGCCTTTATGCAAAGCGGCACTGAACGGATGAATGTAATCCGTCACGGCTGCCGTACAATCATTGACTGGCACATAGAAACTATGTACGAAATAAACAAACTCTTCTTTAGTAAAGCCTTTAAAAAGTCCGCTATTCGTCCGGGCAATGGTATTCCATCCCATATGAGGTACTTTATCCTCGTGCCTCTGCGAAATGAAACGTTTCACATCAGTATCAAAAATACCCAGGCAATCCACATCCCCCTCTTCAGAGTGGCGGCACATCAACTGCATGCCCAGGCAAATGCCCAATACCGGCTGGCGTAACTCCTTTATCAGCCTATCCATACCACCGGCACGCAAAAAGTCCATAGTGGTTTCCGCCTCTCCCACACCGGGAAAGATAACCTTATCGGCAGCACGTAGCACAGCCTCATCCGCCGTAATCACTGCCTCTACTCCCAGACGCTTCAAAGCATAATCCACCGAACGGGTATTGCCTGCATTATATTTGACAACTGCAACTTTCATTTTTTTAATTGAGAATTGACCATTGAAAGGTAATAATTGAAAGGTAATGACAAGTTCCCCACCATCAACTATCAATTATCAACTATCAACTAATTAAATATTACCGTTTTGTTCTTATATGCCAACACCTTGCGTTCAATATGCTTCTGAACAGCACGAGAAAGCACAATCTTTTCCAAGTCCTTACCCTTGTTCACCAAATCCTGCACAGTGTCCTTGTGTGTAATACGCACCACATCCTGCTCTATGATGGGACCGGCATCCAATTCTGTGGTAACATAGTGGCTGGTAGCTCCAATAATCTTCACTCCACGTTCAAACGCAGCATGATAGGGCTTCGCTCCCACAAATGCCGGAAGGAAAGAGTGATGGATATTGATTATCCTATTGGGATAAGCGTTTATCATTTGCTCGGAAATGACCTGCATGTAGCGCGCCAGCACTATGAAAGTTATCTTATGCTTTGCCAGTAACTCCATTTCCTTCTTCTCTTGTTCCTCCTTTGTCTCTTTGGTAATGGGGAAAAGATGGAAAGGAATACCGAAACGCTCGGCCACGTGCTGCAAATCGGGATGATTGCTTATAATAAGAGGTATCTCCACATTCCACTCACCAGCGGTGTAACGCGCCAACAAGTCGAACAAGCAATGGGACATCTTTGAAACAAAGATAGCCATACGCGGTTTTGTATCGGAGAAATAGAGACGGAAATTCATCTCATATTTCTGTGCATACAAAGTGGCAAAATAATCCTCAATCTTTTCCTGAGGCACCAGAAAATCTTTCAATTCCCATTCAATACGCATAAAAAAGATATTCTCTACATGGTCTACATACTGATCCAGATAGATAATATTACCTTTATTCACCGTTATAAAGTCTGTTACTTCTGCCAATATGCCTGGTTTGTCAGGGCAGTGCAGCAACAGTTTGGCTGTTTTCATCATCCTAAAATGTTTTTTATCATTTTTCAAATTACAACATTCTCGTTTTGAGTCCGCAAAAATAACGATTTATTGCAAAACAACGAACTTTTCGAGCAAGAAGTTTAAAACAAGCTCCGAAATGTTTCGTTTTCTCCAGGAAAGGTTTTCATATCAAGAATAAAACAGTGCATAAACGTATTTCTAAACAGTTGTTAAATTTACTTTTCTCTTATTTTTCCAATCTTCTCAATATGAGGATATAAAGCAAATACAGCACAAAACGCTTGGAAAAAAGTTCGCCATAGCTATTGCAGATATCAAAGAAATGCCTACCTTTGCAACCGCAATCAAGAGAGATAGCAACGAAAGAATGAAATAATGGTGCGTTAGTTCAGTTGGTTAGAATACATGCCTGTCACGCATGGGGTCACGGGTTCGAGTCCCGTACGCACCGCGAAAGCAAATAGCAAATTAAAGCAAAGCTCTGAAATTCAAGTATTTCAGAGCTTTTTCTTTTTCTCGCTCCGGCAAAAATGGGGACCCGAAATATCCGGTGCATAAGCAATTTTCGAGTTTCAGCTTTCTCAGACTTACATCACAAGAATAAGAAACTGAGCAGCAATGAATGGGCAGACCGTCCTCCGGATAGGGACAAAACTGGAAGAAGGTATAGGCAGAATCCACGTATGTCCCATGCTTTTTATTATGAAGGTTCATGTAAACCCTCGTCCCACGCACGTGGGCTCGACGGTTCACGCAGGCAAACCGGCGAACACACATGCGTGGGACGAAGTTTTGTAATAAGGTTTCGGGAATTATGCGCCAAGCTTCTCTGCATTACACACAGGACATGAAGGGAAAAAATGCCCATATACGGGGAGCAAAAGCCATACTTCCGGCACTATAGACAACGGAGTTCGCCCCTTAATCACCATATTTGCACAAAGAAAACGGAAAATAAGCCCGAAATAGACATTAACAAATGTTATTTATTATAAACGAAAAACAGAAAAAAACACGTGGTTAAATTCTTGCTGTCAGATAGTTAAAGCCGAATATGAGAAGAAAAAGTAGTGCTGGCAAAAATGATGATTTTTAAAATCGGGGTCTGACTTACGAACTACAACTGCATGTGTAAAATAGGATATTCTTTACCTTCTCCGTCCAAATCGGACCTTTTGTATACGCTAAAGCCTATATATTTATAAAAACCGACAGCTTGAATATTCTGCTCGTTCACATCGACTTTCGTTACCTGCAAATGATTTATGGCATAAGTAACCAGTTTTTCCCCAATTCCTGTGCCTCAATAATTATTGGTAATAAACAACATTTCAAGATTTCCTTCTGCAATTCTCATAAATCCGATTAAGATTCCCTCCTGTTCAAACCCGAATAGAATGACATACTGAAAATATACCGGAAGCTGTTCCTTATAGTATAGAAAATCTTCTTCTTTAAGAAAATCATGTGTACTCAATACTGCACTTTCCCAAATTTCTATCAAACGTGGATAATCCGTAACTTTAATTTTTCTAATCATAATTGTAATTGCTATTTAAAACCGCAAAGTTCGGAACTTATACATTCAATACACTGAACCCAAGTTAAAAAATACGTTTACGGATTTTGCTTAGTACTTGTGACATGATACCCAAATAAGAAGCTATATCTTTGAGTGGTATATAGTTTAATGTAATGCCATATCCTTCAATCATCTCTGTAGATAATACTATTCAGGAGAATATTTAATCAAGTCGATATTTCTTTTCAAGAGTTTACTCAGTAGTATAGCATTCAAATCTTCAAATACAGTTTTTACCTTAGGAATAGCAGTATACAGTTCATCTACTCGCTTCTTGTCTATTCGGTAAATAACGCTATCTACAATTGTCTGCACATTAAATGCAGATCTTGTTTGTAAGGTAAAAGATATGTTCGACATTGAAAACGTACCTTCTTTACAAAACCAAAAAATTTACTCTTCCCCTTTATGATTCAAAAGCCAACAACGCAACATCCCATCAAAAACGAAATAACTATATCTTTCTATTTCTCCTTCCTTAATCAAAAATGTATCTTTACTAATCAATATCCGCTCAAAATATTGGTCAAATGACTTAGATTCCTCCAAATTAAAAATATTGATGCTAAAATTAAATCCTTTAAGTAATTTTTCTAAAAAGCATAATATTTACAGACTATAGTTTTCATCAGTTTTGATAGCCGATTTTTATTCCAGAATACCGAAACGAACCAAGGCGTTCCGGACACCATTCTCATCCACCGCCTCCGTTATATAATCGGCAACGCTTTTCACAGCCTCGGAAGCTCCTCCCATAGCTATTCCCATCCCGGCTGCACGAATCATGGAAATATCATTCCCGCCATCACCAAAAGCGATGGTTCTTGAAACATCAAATCCATAATAGGAAGCAAACTCATTGATACCCATAGCCTTGTTTACTCCCGCCACATTGACATCCGCGAAGAAAGGGTTCCATCTGGAAACAGAAAGTCCGGGAAGTTGTGCCATTACTTCTTTTTCCATTTCTTCATCACAATATATGCATAACTGACAACATTCGCCTCCCATAAACTCTTTTTCGATGTCTGCCACCGGCGGTGTAGGGTGATTGACCAGCCTGGCCAATTCGATGACGGTCGGGTTGAGTTCGTTGACAAAAATACCTTTATTCGTTTCGATAGCCAGAGCAAACCCATAATGTTGAGCCAATACCAGTACCCTCTGAAAATCCTTTTCGGGAATCTGTTTACGAGATATAGGAGTGCCATCTCTCAGTACACAATCGGACCCATTCAAAGCTATCACTGCATCGTATGGAATCTCTTCAAGTTCGTGAAGATCGGTAAACGCCCTCCCAGTTGCTATTATGATTTTTATACCGGATTCATGAACTTGCTGCAACGCTTCGATAGCCGACTGCGGAACGCGGTGAGTGTCGAAACTCACCAATGTTCCGTCTACATCTAAAAATATAGCTTTGGTCTCCATTATAAAATATTTTGGTCTAATAAATTCATTCTATCTGCATCATCTCAATTTTGTGAATATCTATATTCATTCGGTGCAACTCCCGTTGCTTTCTTAAACACCAGACTGAAATATTGCACACTCGGATAGCCCAGCCGACGCGCTACGGCAGCAGGTGTATTACCGCCTTCCGATAACATTTTCTTGGCCGTGTACAAGCATTTGAACTGGAAGTATTCAGCCAATGTCTTACCCGTCTCAAACCTCAGCAAATCATCAAAGTAAGCCGTCGAAAGATTCAGTTTTTCGGCACAGCATCCGGAAGTGGGCAGCTTCCCCTCCTGCAACTTTCCGGAAGTGATATACTCGTCCAATATCCCTTCCATTTTCCCCAGAATCATCTTGTTCTTATTCTCACGAGTGATGAATTGCCGCTCATAGTAACGTGAGCAATAATCCAGCAGCAATTCGATGTGACGGGACAGGATGGTATTGCTATGCGTATCAATGGAATGATGAAGTTCATCATCAATATTCTCAAGGCAACACGTCACTTTGGCCGTTTCGCGCTGTGACAGATGCAACGCCTCCTCCTTGCGGTAGAAAAAGAAAGTATAGTTGTCGATATGATTCTTTAACGTAGTACAAAGCAATAAATCGGGATGAAATGCCAGCAGCCAACCTTTGTCCGGAAGCGTATTGTTCTTGTTCATCCGGAATATCTCGCCGGGAGTAAGAAATACCATCGTAGCATTGGAATAATCATAATATTTCCGTCCGCAGCAATCACAATCCCCTTCACAGTCCTCAATCAGTAGGATGGCATAGAATTCAAACTTCACAGCATCCTGATACACACTAGGATTTTCCAGATTAATAATGCTTACCTGAGGATGCAACGTTTTACATCCCAGGCACCGGTTACATTCACATACGGTCTTTATGTCCAATGTATTGTCTTTCATCACCTATAAAGTCATTCTCATTATTGTAACTTCAGATATATAAAATCTTAAGGATATGTTTTCCACACCTTCACAATATACCAATTACAAAATTAGAGGAAAATCCAGACATCTTCACTACCCTTATTACGGATTATATAACCTTAGTTACTGTTTTTATATCTGGCTACGTGACTTCATCTCCAGATACTTGTTTATCACGTCCACAGAAAGATTTTCCGGTGTAGTCAGCACAGAACTGATGCCGTGCTGCTTCAAGGTGGAGACTATCAGCCGTTTCTCGAATACAAATTTCTCGGCAATGACATGGCGGTAATACCCTTCCGTATCCCTCGCAGGAGTGGCGACGTACTCTTTCAGAGCGGCATCTTCGAAGAAGATGACCAGCAACCGGTGCTGGCGGTTCAACTGCTGCAAATAAGCCAACTGGCGATTCAAGCTGCCGATGCCGGAAAAATTGGTATACAGCACCAAAAGACTGCGTTTGTTGACGCGCTTGTTCAAATGTACGCACAATGAGGAAAAGTCGGTCTCCCCAAAAGTAGTCTGCTGGCTGTAAAGGTTCTCCAATAACGCCTGCATTTGTCCGGGCTGTCGGGAGGCGGAGATAAATGTATCAAAGTGCTCATTAAACGTTACCAGTCCGGCTTTATCCTCCTTCCGCATGACAACGTACGAAAGAACCAGGGAGGCATTAATAGCATAGTCCAGCAAGGTCATCCCGCGAAATGCCTGCTGCATAATCCGCCCCTTGTCTATCACGTTATAGATTTGCTGGGAACGCTCGTCTTGATAGACATTTACCATAAGTTCGTGCCTCCGGGCGCTTGCTTTCCAGTTTATCGTGCGGTAATCGTCGCCTTTCACATACTCCTTTATCTGTTCGAACTCCGTATGATGCCCCACCCTGCGGATACGTTTGATGCCCAATTCCGTCAAGTTGTCGCTGATAGCAAGCAACTCATAACGATGGAGCATCAGATAGGACGGATATACCTTGACATCCAGCGGAGCATCGCAAGTATATCTGCGGGAAAGCAATCCCATTCTGCCTGCCACAAACACCCGAATCCGTCCGAAAGAGTAAATCCCCCGCCGCGTGGGACGCAGATGATACGTAATCGTCCTGCCCTCATTCGCCTGGAGCCTCATCCGGAAATCAATATTCCGCAACTGGAATGCAAAAGGAATCTCATCCACCACTTCCACAGCCACCGGATGCGGATAACTGCTCTCCACACGTATGTTCACGGTGTTTTCATCTCCGTTGGAGAAGCGGGTAGCACACTGGCGGAATGCCCGGATGCCGCGAATGCGATAGAGCATCACCCCATCCACCAGCGCCGACACCGCCAAAACAAAAAGCGCCCACTGCCCGATTGCAAAGAATGGAGCAAAGACGTACCCGATACCCATCAGCAGGACTATCAGAACAAGAGCAATATAGAATCGGCGGCCCAGTCTCACTTCGGCACTTCCACCTTATCAATCAGACGTTGCGTCACCTTTACCGGCGAATAGCCTTCCATCTCGGCTTCCGCTGTCAATATCAAGCGATGCTGAAGCACATACGGAGCAACGAACTTAATATCCTCCGGTGTCACAAAGTCACGTCCCTGCAACAGTGCATATGCCTTGGAGGCCTGCATCATTGCCACGGACGCACGCGGAGAAGCTCCTAAATATACAGCCTTGCTGGTACGCGTCTGCTGTACAATCAACGCGATGTACTGAAGCAGCGTGCGGTCTACAAACACGTGTTCCATCAGCCTGCGCAACGAAAGCAGTTCTTCTTTTGTGAGCACGGGCGCCAGGCTCTCCAACTTCACCAACGAAGCATTGGCGTGGTGGCGCTCCAGGATGTCCACCTCCTCCTCCAATGAGGGATATCCCATGGTTATTTTCATCAGGAAGCGGTCCAGTTGCGCTTCAGGTAACTTATAAGTCCCCTCCTGCTCCACCGGATTCTGGGTTGCCAGAATCGTATAGAGTTCTCCCATCTGATGCGTGGTACCGTCAATGCTGACCTGCCGTTCTTCCATAACCTCGAACAAGGCTGCCTGCGTCTTGGCGGGAGCGCGGTTTATCTCGTCCACCAGCACGAGGTCGGCAAACACCGGTCCTTGATGAAAGTCAAAGTCATTGGTTTTCATGTTGAAGACCGTAGTACCCAACACATCACTCGGCATCAAGTCCGGAGTAAACTGAATGCGGCTGAAGTCCGCCTTAATCAAGCGTGCCACCAGACGGGCAAGCAGTGTCTTTGCCACCCCCGGCACTCCCTCCAGCAACACATGGCCGTTTGCCAGGACAGCCGTCAGTACCAGGTCCACTATCTGCTCCTGCCCCACTATGACCGTAGCAATCCGGTCCTTCAACGCTTGTATCTTCTCGGAAAAGAGAGTCAAGTCCACCCGTTTTTCTGTGTTCTCTTCCATAAATATCTTCTTTATATATGATTGATTATTTCATTCATTTTATCGACAAGCCGTTTCATCTCCTTCTCAGAGATGCTGCGCCCTCCGTACACCACCGGCCTCACCTCGCGGATGAACGCGGCTATTTCCCCCGCTTCCATACCCGTCTTCCGGGCAATCCTGCCGAAAGAGCGCTCATCCTCTGCCACTTCCTCCACATCCACTTGTATTTCCCTCCTCAGTTCCTCCGCAAAATAGAGATATTTCTTGCGGACTAAGTCAGCATGGTCCTTCTTCTGATAATAAAGAGTACCTATCAACTCTGCAAACTCCAAAGACTTATTTTCCGGTTCGCGGATAACCGGAATGGCGCGCTGCTTCCTGCGGGCTGTAAATATCATAAAGAGCAGGATGGAAACCATACTCAAGTACAATGCCCAGCGAAGCGGCGGCTGCGAAAGGAAATAGCGAAAAGGAGACATCTGTACCTGGGCTGTTTCTTTCATATAGCCTTCGGTACGGACAATGGGAAATCCACCCATCTGGGACAATATACGAAAAAGATAAGCCGCATTCTTCCCATCCAGCACACCATAGTTCGTAAAAAGCAGGGGAGTGGAAGCCAGTATAACTTCCCCCTTTCCCCAAGAAACCGACATGGCAACCGGATGAGCAGCTTCTCCGGTAACAGTTTTTTCCGCCAACACTTTACTAGAAATGGAATCTGCAAAGAAATAAGACTGACAAAGTTGGGGATAGAAACAGAAAGTCTGCTGCGGATAAACCGCCGAATCCCCCACCCAGCACAAACTGTCTTTCGAAAGCAATGCAGTGGCATATTTTTTCAAAGCCGACGGACTGAAATAGGAATAGCTGCACTCAAATCCCAGCGTATCTTTCAAAATACGGCTGAAAGAGCTCCCCACCAGCATAATCCGGTCTCCCTGTCCCGCCATCTTCAACATCGCCTCCACATCTACATCCGTCAAATGCAGGTTATCGGTAACAACCAGTATTCCGCGGCGGAGCGTCGTATCTTCCTGCTCCAGTTCATAAAAAGTCTTTCTCGACAACGAATATCCCTTCGGCAACGATGAAGACAGCAGGCTATCGAACACGGCACAGCCGAACGGTTGCTTGTCATAATGGCTGAACGTAGGGTTCCAGACAAACTTCTTTGGCAGACGGCACTCTATCGCAAACATCAACACCAGAAAAACAATGATACCGGCTATAAACCAATGGTTCCCCTTCATGCCGCCCCTCCTTTCTCCACTTCTTTCTGCAAATCCCGCATCGCATGGAACAAAGTTTCGGTCGCTTCAAAATTTCCGTAACGTACTCGTAGAAAATGGTTGGTCATTTGGCGGAAAGCTGGCAGACGGACTTCATAGATATATTGTGTTGGCGTTTTATATAACTGCCAGTCTATACGTTTTCCATCGCTGAGCTGTTTCAGCGTCTGCAGATAGAGCAAACGCACCGCCTCCCGATAATCCGTCCGGGCAAGCGCATCGGCAATTCTTTCCGCAAAATCCACTCCATAGATGGTGTCCTCCCCCACTGTATAGGGCAGGGTACTCTTGCGCGAACGCATGAACAGTTCCGGACGCTTCTTGTACACAAACCAAATGACCAATACCAGGATAAGAACGGCAATGCATATCAATACGACCTCCGAATATTCTGCCACCAACGTATTCCCGAATATCTTGTCCAGCAGCTTGCCGAACCATCTGCTGAACCACTCAAGTACATTAATTTCGGGAGCTATCAACTCACGACTGTAAGCAAACGCCGGGTCAGACTGCCAAGCGGCAACCTGTGCAGTATCACAAACCAGTGTATCAGCCGGAGCCATATTCATAGTCCGTTATCAGAGTTTATCAAAATTGTCAATATCACTCTCCACCATCACATAATCTATCTTTTCCGAAGCATGACCGTATTGATAAGCCAGTCCCAGCAATGAGAAAATCATGGACATATAAACGCCGAATGCCTGGACCACCGCCAGCAGATAAAGCACAAAGCTATAGGCTGCCGATACAGTGGCACCGCCACCTGCATCAGTCATTGCAAAGATATATTTCACAATAGTCCCGATATACCATGGAATCATCGTCACTCCCTGCAAGATGGCGGCGATGAATCCCATAACAATGGAAATCAGTACGATACCTCCCCAGGTAGCGAAACCCAGTCGGTAGGCCTTCTTCAAGGCATCTATGATATAGATATCTTCGAACAGATAGACTGGAGCCCAAATAGCAAGTGGCACAGACACCACCACAACGAGCAGAACGAACAAGAACGCAATCGCCATGAACGGAATGACGGTGGCTATAAAACCAACAATAAGCCCTACAAACAGCACCAAAAGCACACCGACAATCATTATCAGAAATACCCTTCTGACATTACCGAACAACAAGGGCTTCAGCATCCCTAACGTCACTCCCTCCAAGCGTTTTTCCCGTTCATTGTAAGTACGGACCAATGCGTAGACCAAAGAGGTCAGCATGACAGTTCCTAGCAGATAGAGAACGGCATACAGACTGTAATAAGTCACCAGTGCCATGATGGACGCTCCGACAACAGAAGAGTCGAACGAGCCTCCGGTCATATCACCCAGAGCCATTGTACCGCTCATCAGCCCGTTCAGGCTCAGTCCCTGAAGCAGACAAAGCGGCAACATCAGATATGTGGTGAATTTCATCAACGGCTTCCAATTCTCTTTGATAAAATCAAAGGTAGCAGTTAGTTTCTCTCCAAAAGAACGTTGTACATACAGTGCGATTTTAGGTTTCTGTGCTTCCATGCTTCTTTCTGTTAGGTAAATAAATATAATAAAAAAAGATAAACGACAAAGAGAGTAGAATAAAGCCGAACCTCAAAGCATCCGGAAGTTCGGTATGGCGGGTAACGAATCCTTCTATAAATCCTGCCATGATGAATACGGGTACCGTACCCACCACTATTTTCAATCCTTTTTTGGCTCCCCGTTTGAAAGATTCCAGCCTTGAATAGGTTCCGGGAAAGAGCCATCCGTTGCCCAGGGCAAGACCGGCGGCACCGGCTACAATAATCGCCCAGATTTCGAGTGTCCCGTGCAGCCAAATGGCAAGGAAGGACTCCCAAAGCAAGTCGTGCTGATAAAAGAAGGTTTGGAAAGCCCCTATCATGATACCATTGTTAAGGAGCATGTATCCGGTGCCAAAACTGGTCAGCAACCCCATGGCAAAGCAGTTGAAGGAGACCATGATATTGTTCAGCGTGATACTCAGAAACATGGGGAACTCGGAGGAACCGTTATATACAGCCATAGGTTCACCATTAGCGATATTGTTCAAAGTCATATCCACATAGGAGTTTCCTAAAATCAAACGCACAAAATCGGGGTCTCCGGCAGCGGATACCACTCCTATCAATGCGCTGACCACAAATATAATGAAGGAAGCCACCAGCTCACGGCGTGCATCGTGCATGGCCGAAGGCACTTCACGGGTCCAGTAGGTGATAATTCTTGACCATTTCTCGCGCTTGTTTCTATAAATGCGGTTGTGCAATGCCGAGGCAAGATTGTTCAGATAGATAGTGATGCGGGAAGCGGGGAAATGCGTTTGGGCAAAAGCCAGATCTGCCGTAAGCTCCGTATATGCGTCGGCAAGTTCATCGGGAGACAGACTTTCCGCCTGCTTCACCATTGTTTCTGCTCGTTTCCATTTTTCGATGTTCTGCCGGATAAACGTCACTTCTTTCATACCCCATGACTATTTCAGAGAAGTTTTGTCTGAAATAGGTAACAAAAATAAGAGAATAATGATATATTTGCAATGAAATACTAAAAATGTTTTATCAGGAATGGCAGAATCTACAATTATCACCGGACAATTTGTCCGCATCAGTCAAACGCCTGCCAGTATCGGTGAGCGGCTCATTGCACTGGCCATAGATTATATTCTGCTCGGATTCTATGTATTTTCTACTTTGGCCTTGTTTTCACGGATTCATCTACCCTCTGATTTCACGATGCTTTTCTTTTTTGCCATTGTCTACCTGCCAGTCTTGCTTTATGCATTTCTCTGCGAAATGTTCAACCAGGGACAAAGTTTCGGCAAGCGGCTGATGAACATTCGTGTCGTAAAGGCAGACGGCTCCACGCCCGGCATAGGCTCGTACCTGCTCCGATGGCTTCTCTTCCCTATCGACGGACCGGTGACCGGTGGTCTGGGACTTCTGGTCATCCTTTTGACCAAAAACAGCCAGCGAATGGGAGACCTTGCCGCCGGCACCATGGTAATCAAGGAAAAGAATTACCGCAAGATACACGTCAGCCTCGATGAGTTCGACTACCTGACCAAAGACTACCGACCTACCTATCCACAAGCTTCCGACTTGTCATTGGAGCAAATCAACGTCATTACCCGGACCCTGCAATCGGGTAAGAAAGACCGTACACGCCGCATTGCCTCCCTTGCGAAAAAAGTGCAGGAACTTCTCTCCATCACTCCTCATGACAGTAACCCGGAAAACTTTCTTCAGACCATTCTCCGGGATTACCAGTATTATGCCTTGGAAGAAATTTAATACGAACTTCCAACAAAACCAAAGAAGTGTTAAGTCTTACGCTTATTTAAGATTCAAGCTGCATCTTTTTGGTTTTTCATTTGTTAATTAACCAGAAGGTCTTAACTAAATAACAAAGAACAATTATGAAACGAATCATTACATTAATCACACTGGTGTTGGTAAGTGCATCGACCCTGATGTATGCACAGAGTAGCAGCGAAACACGCCAAGCAGAGCGTAAAGCCCAACGCGAAGCCCAGAAAGCACGCGAAAAAGCGGAAAATGAAAGGAACTATGCCATTGCCGTCCAGGCATTGAAAGAGGGCAAGTTTGTATTGGAAGCAGACCAGCTGGTGTTCAAGAGAGGACGGAGCGCATTTGTTTCATCGACAACAAACTTCGTTCTGATGGACGGTGAACACGCATCCGTACAAATAGCTGCCAACAATGCCCTTGCAGGCCCCAACGGAATAGGCGGCATCACAGTGGACGGCAGCAGAAAGGAAATGAAAATCACGACCGACAAAAAGGGAAACGTGAATTGCAGCTTCAGCGTACAAGGCATCGGAATATCCGCACAAGTGTATATCACACTGACCAACGGCGGCAATAATGCATCGGCAAGAATCAGCCCGAACTTCAATTCGAATACCCTGACGCTGAACGGAGTCCTGGTTCCATTGTCCCAGTCAAACGTTTATAAAGGGCGGGCTTTATAAAACACCCCTTTTGTCCGTACAAAGTATAAAGAAAAGAAGATATTCATATCGTGTTCGCAGGATACGAATATCGTGTAGACACGATATTAACAGAATGCGATACAAGGAATTAATAAACTGTTATACAGAATATTAATTCCTTGCATCGTACATAAAGGGAGCTAACAGAATGTGGACATTTATTCTTTTATCTGTTGACACGTTGGGCAATAATATACCGAACCACCCATATAAGCCTCTTTTATGATGGTACTGCCACAACGGAGACAAGGATTCTTCCATGTTTTGGCAGAAAGAATGGTTTTGTAACCTCCGGCGTTGCCATAAAGATCTGTTTGCGTATCGCGTCCGCCCTCGAACGTCATATCCACCAATGTTTCTTTTAGAGCATTAAAAAGAACGTCTTTCTGATTATCCGACAGAAGTAGCACTTTCTGTTTGGGATTTATCCGTGCATTGAACAGAATATCCTGCGTTACGCCGTTACCTACACCGGGAATACGCTGATTGGTTGCTAATAGAGCTTTAGCAGAGAGGGTCTTCTTTGCTTCGGCAACGAGTTTCTCAAATTCCGCTTCGGTGTATTTATCGCTCAACGGCGAAATGCTTTCCCGACTCAATTTATAGTACTTATTGTCGATATAGCTATCAGGGTAAACATTGATAAAACCATACATTGCAACCGTGAAGACAAGGAATGAATCATCATTAAACGTCAGCAACAACTGGTAATTGGCAGGAATCTTATCTCCCGCACTATAATAACGGACACTGACTCCGTCGCCTATGTTCATGATCACATTATCCGAAAGATTGAAATTGACAAACATGCCATATCCTTCGGATGAAAGGATGGTTTTGCCTACGAGCAGTTTACCATACTCCGACGGATCGCCGTTATAGAACGTAAACTTATGCGGTTTGGTGGCATTGAATACCTGCGTGATTGTTTTACCGCTCAAGGCGTTGTTCACTTGTTTGCTCAGGGTGATAACTTCGGGTAATTCCAACATATTATCTTACTTTTATTTTCGATAGGGATATATATTTCCGTTAATAACTCGTCAATAGCTAAATAATCAATATCGTTCATTATTTTAACCGGACCACTTCCCCTATAATAGGCATCAACACGTTCAAAGAGTCTTTCTCTTTCAGATTCATGGCATTCTTCAACGGTTCGTCCCAGCGGTGTCTAGCCAAAGCATATTTGGAATGATGGACAGTCAGAAGCTTTTCCGCATTCAAGTCCCTGGCCACTTGTCCCAAATATTGGGGCATGGTATGGATATATTTCCAATCTTCGTTATACTGCCCATTCTCCAATATGGCAAGGTCAATGCCGGGATATTGCTTGCCTATTTCGGCAAAATGCGTATCATATCCACTATCACCGCCCATATAAATCTTCTGCGAAGGGGTTTCGATAAGGAAAGAGGCCCATAGTGCCTGATTCGCTTTCAACGAGCGGCCCGAAAAATGCCGGGCGGGCAAGCAATGAAGCAGAAATCCCTTATCCAGTACAGTATCTTCAAACCAATCCAGCTCAACCAGGGATGATTTCTCAAATCCCCAATACTCGAAATGTTCACCTACCCCCAAAGGACAGACCACCTTATCTACCCGATTTTTCAGCTGCATCACCGTTTCATAATCCAGATGGTCCCAATGGTCATGTGATATCACCAGATAGTCAATCTCCGGCATATCGGCAGGCTTGTAGGCATCTGCCCCCTTGAACGGCTTGTTTACAAACGAAACCGGAGAAGCCCCACAAAATACGGGGTCTACCAGTATACGCTTTCCGTCTATCTGGATAAAATAGGATGAATGTCCGAACCATACCAATACATTCTCGTCCTTGCTTATCTTGCTGAGGTCCGTCTTTATAACCGGAATCTCTTTTTCAGGACGTAAATCGGTTTCTTGCTTAAACAAGAATCCCCAGAAAGCTCCCAAACGTCCCTTTTGGGAAGTCATCATCATCGTACTGTGCAGATTCCGGAATTCTCCGTCTTTGTAATGAGGCGACTTCTTAATCCTCTCCAACCGTTCTCCTTGAGGAGCCCTCCCGAAACTCGGCTGATTGACAAAAACGAATCCCACTATGACCGCAACAGCCACAATACCCACTATAATGCCAACTATCATACGTACTCTTTTCGTTTTTAATGAATTCATATTCAATGAGGCTACATTTACAGCTGCAAATATAGTCGAATTGTTATTAAATCACTATCTTCGCGCCCAATTTACGGAATCAATACAATAAAGCAATAAAAAGCCAACAAAGAAATGAACACACACAGTCTATGTTGCATCGGTTATATTACCCAAGATAAAGTCGTAACCCCTAAAAATACCATATATATGCCGGGAGGCACCTCCTTCTACTTTGCACATGCCATCAAGCACTTGAATGCTAACGATTTTTTATTGGTAACAGCTTTGGCTGATACTGACATGGGCATTGTGGAAGACATTCGGAAAGAAGGTATTTCCGTCAAAGCCTTGCACAGCACACATTCCGTCTGTTTCGAGAATATTTATGGAGAAAACCAGAACGAACGTACACAACGTGTCACGGCAAAAGCAGACCCTTTCACCGTGGAAGGTTTGAAAGATACCGATGCACGGATTATCCACTTGGGCAGTCTGCTTGCCGACGACTTCTCTTTGGAGGTCATCAAGTTCTTGTCCGGCAAGGGACTCCTCTCGGTAGACGTGCAAGGATTTCTCCGCAAGGTGGAGAATGAAAAGGTGCTGGCCGTAGACTGGCCGGAAAAGAAAGAAGCATTGAAGTATATCCATATCCTGAAAGCCAACGAAGCTGAAATGGAAGTGCTGACCGGATGCAGTGAACCGCACGAAGCTGCATTGCTGATTGCAGACTGGGGCGTGAAGGAAGTGCTGCTGACCCTGGGAGATAAAGGTTCGCTGATATATGCCCAAGGAGAATTCCACGAAATACCCGCCTATCCGGCCCTTCAGATAACAGATGCAACGGGATGCGGAGACACCTATATGGTGGGGTATCTGTATATGCGCAACAAAGGCGCATCCCACCGGGAAGCGGGATGCTTTGCCGCCGCCATGTGTACCATAAAACTACAATCACACGGGCCATTCTGCGGAACGGAGGAAGCGATAAATAACGTGATAAAAGGATAGTTTCAGTACCCTTTCATCTATAACCCGAATTTCTTCAAATCATCTTCCACGCTACCGATACCTGCAATATGGAACATATCAACCAGTACCTTGACGACATTTGGAGAAAGGAAAGCGGGCAATGTAGGTCCTAAGTGAATATCCTTCACACCGAGGCTCAATAATGCCAATAATACAATAACTGCTTTCTGTTCGTACCACGCTATGTTGTAGACTATGGGAAGTTCATTAATGTCGTTCAGCTGGAATACTTCTTTCAGCTTCATGGCTATTACCGCCAGTGAATAGCTGTCATTGCACTGTCCGGCATCCAATACACGGGGAATGCCGTTGATATCTCCCAAACCAAGTTTGTTATAGCGGTATTTGGCACAACCTGCGGTCAGGATAACGGTATCTTGCGGCAAGGCCTTGGCAAATTCCGTGTAGTAGTCACGGCCCTTCATACGTCCATCACAGCCTGCCATTACGATAAAGCGGCGTATGGCCCCGGTCTTCACGGCATTTACCACCTTGTCTGCCAGTTGCAGCACCTGGTTATGAGCAAAACCGCCGATAATCTCTCCATGCTCTATCTCCACCGGGGGCTGGCATTGTTTGGCAATCTCTATGATTTCAGAAAAGTCTTTCCTACCTTCAGCATCCTTATCAATGTACTTGCAACCCGGATAGCCGGTAGAGTTGGTGGTAAACATACGTTCTTTATACACGGCATTTGCCAGAGGAGGAACGATGCAATTGGTGGTAAACAGAATCGGTCCGTTGAAGGAAGTGAATTCTTCGCGCTGTTTCCACCAGGCATTACCATAATTGCCTACAAAATGGGAATATTTCTTGAAAGCGGGGTAATAGTGGGCAGGCAGCATTTCACCATGTGTATAGACGTCTACTCCCGTGCCTTCAGTCTGTTTCAATAATTCTTCCATATCTTTCAAGTCATGGCCGCTGATCAAAATTCCCGGACGGTTCTTCACACCGATATTCACCTTTGTAATTTCAGGATTACCGTAAGTACCGGTATTGGCCGCATCCAATAGAGCCATTGTCTTTACTCCGAACTCACCGGCTTCGAGAACCAGCTTCACCCACTCCTCTGCCGATAGAGACTCAACCGCAATGGTAGCCAGTGCGCGTTGCATGAAAACATGAACCGTATCATCATTGAATCCCAGACGCATGGCATGCTCCAGATAGGCTGCCATACCTTTCAAGCCATAGACAAGCAATTCTTTCAACGAGCGGAGGTCTTCATCTTGTTCACGCAGAACACCTACTGTCTTCGCTTTTTCGGCATAGTCATCACGCGTTCCCTGCCAAGTCAGTTCATCTACTTTGGGTAGGAACACTTTGTTGTGTTCCGCTTCTTGAATCAATCCATTACGCATGATGATTCCTTTATCCACCCGCTTCAAGATGCTTTCATCGTCGAAATTTGCATTCGTAATGGTGCAGAACAGAGCATCCGTCACAAAAACATTCACTTCCTCAGAGACCGGACAATCTGCCTTACGTAATGTATCGGCAACAACAGAGATGCCCCTGACTACAAACAGTAACAAGTCCATTGCTTGAGCCGTATGGCTTTCTTTTCCACACACACCTTTCAATATACAGCCAGTTCCTTTGGCAGTCTCCTGACATTGATAACAAAACATGTTTGATTCCATATTCCTATTCATTTAAAAGTTTACATTATCTTTCCATAAAAGAAGCGGCACCTTAGCAATAAAAATAAGCAAGCTTATTTTCTATTACTTTCGGTTTGCATTATCTTTGTGCAAAGATGAGAGTTCTACAACGCGAAAACTGTCACGAATGTTACATCGAATCACAAAAAAGTAAAAAAGAAAATGGAAATCCATACATTATTGAAAATGCCTCCTTTCCAAGGCATAACAGAAGAAGAATTATTATCCCTCATTCTGGCACCCGAACATGCACGCAGGCAATACAAACCTGCTGACTTTATTGCCATACAGGGAGAAGCATACCGTTCTCTATTCATATTGTGCAGCGGCAGTGTACGTACCCAAATGGTCAGTGCAGAGGGAAAGCAACTCACCATAGAAACGCTGAAAGCCCCGCAACTACTTGCCCCGGCTTTTGTCTTTGCCTCCGAAAACCGCTTCCCGGTAAATATCGAAGCAAAAGAGAAATGTGAGATACTCATCATAAACAAGAATGTTTTCCTGGAGTTCCTGCATCGACACCCCACTGTGATGCGCAACTTTCTGCAACTGGTATCGGACAGAACTCTGTTCCTCTCCAAAAAGCTGAATGCCTTTGCCCTGCAAAGCCTGAAATCGCGCATACTGAACTATCTACGCATGCATGGCACGATACTCAACCAGCAGGAAGTGGCACAAATACTGGGAGTGGCGCGTCCCTCGCTGGCACGTGCCTTATCGGAGCTGGCAAGCGAAGGATGCATCCGGATAGAAGAGAAGGAAATGCGGATAAATGAAATCTCCGCCCAAAAGTATTTATAAAAAAACGCCCACAAAACACGCACGCCTGCGCATCTTGCGGACATCTTCATCCTTTTATAAAACTGCCTGCTTTTTCTAAGCAACTTTCTTTAATTGCATGTTCGCTTTCCTACTGCCTTTCCGCCCCAATCTGCGAATCCAAAGATAATAGCCCGTCAGCGGCAAACTTGCACCTGTCAAAGCGGCAAGGAAACTCAATATGCGAGTGGCGAGTCCTCCCCAACTGCCTACATGAACGGAGAATATCCAGCCTCGGATTTTCCCTGAAATGTCGGTATCTTTATATAAGGTAGTCCCGGTGATTTCACCGCTACGGAGATTGAACGTATAGCGGTCGGCAGCACGCTGGTTGCCCAACCGATTGAAAGATACCGTAGCAGAGCCTTTGGATACGGTTATCTGCCTATAATCAGGATTGAGTTCCTTCAGTTCTTCGTAAACCTTCTGCCAGTTTGCAAAGGGAGAGAAGGGCTTTCTTTCACGATTCTCAGTTCCCGGTCTGCCATCAGACCGACCTTGTCCCCCATCTCCTCCGTGGGCAGCAGTTTGTGCCGGAGCACCGTGTCCCCCACCTCCTTGCGCAGTTTCCACTCCGAAGACCTTGTAGAAACCGGTACGATACCAGGAGAAAGACCATGTCAGTCCCGTAAGCGCCATTGCCAGCAGAAAAATCAGCGTGTACATACCGCCTGCCACATGCAGGTCGTAGCAGAAGCGGCGCCAACCTTTATTGATAACAATCTTCAGACTGTTCTTCAAAACTTTCTTTGTACGGGGCCACCAAATGACAATGCCCGATATCAGGACAAAGACAAACATCAGCGTGGCAGTGCCCACAATCATTTTCCCCCAGAAGATGCCTCCATCGGGCTTCATGCTGTCCAGCAACCAGCGATGCAGGCGGAACATGGTCGTGAAAAACGGCGCACGCTCATACTTGCCCTTTATCTCACCCGTATACTGGTCTACATAGACGGAAGCACGACGAGGTTTGGAAAGGTTCACCTGCCAGGCACGCTCCGGAGCAGACGAGGCTGTGACACCCGTCACAGAAACACTATCCGGCAGAGTAGCGGCCACTTTTTCGGCCACCTTGCCCATGGGAAGCGGTGCCGGCCCGACTTTCTCCACATAGTAGAGGTCGCGGTGGCAGAGCTCCATCACCTCCGTCTCGAATACCAGCATGGCTCCGGAAAAACAGATAAGGGTAATCAGTAGCCCGAAGGGGACTGAAAGCCATAAATGTATCTTACGAAAAACTTTCTTCATAGGAGCTTTATTCCAGTTTACCTACACCGTTCAGTTGGGTTGCATTGACAACCAGACCTTTGGTAGCTGTTGCATTGGCAGGGTCTACCTTATAGATGGCAGGATAGCCGGAAGAGGTAGTGACTGCCACATATGCGTTGCCATTTTCCATGTACGGGGTATTACCAAAGCCAGAGACATCGCTTGGAAGGCCGTTCACATAAGTCAAAGCTCCAGTGGAGGCATTGAAGACGGCAAGTTGGTTGGCAACCTTGTCTGATGCCGTAATTGCCTTATCATACATCAGCAGCAGGAAATAATTACCTGAAATATACCAAGTCCGCAAGAAAGAGGCGCCATTGGCTTTCTCTTCAAGATTATAGTAATAAGCGGCATCAAATTCTTCTGCTTTGGTATCGATGCGTACAACTCCAGCAGGCAATGTAGTCTGCTGACGCGAATCACTCATGGTCTTGGCATAGCTCGGAGAAAATACATATACATAGCCGTCGTCGGCAAGCCAGTTCATCTGGTAGTACTGTGAACGGTTACGTCCGGCAGCATAACTGATTTTGTCTGTAGTGATGACCTTATGAGAATTCAGTGTCTGATCACCAAAGATAGCGATATGGCATTCATTAGGATACTGGGTCCATTGCAATTCGTCCTTCTCATAGGCACCGCTACCCTGCCCGCCGGATTCTGTCTTTATTAAATCCTCATTACCGGAAAGCACCCACTTGTAGCTACCGTCTTCGTTCTTCTGCATGCAACCATACTGGCTAAGCCCCATGGGAATGGCTGCTGCATAAACCTTACTGCCCACTTGTTCTATACCGGCCAGTGTTACGTATTCACCATTTTCAAGGAAATTTTCGGCAAGAAATGGAGTATCCTTTGTTACCGAGTTCTTTGTATAAGTCTGTTTCTCGACATCCAGATAGGAAATCAAAAAAGATTGGGGAGTATATCCATTTGCATCATTCAGTTCCGTAGGGCCGTCGCCGGTAGAAGTCGTCATTATAAATTGGTCATAATAGCCGTAGGTAGTGAAACGATTGACGTTATACTCCTGGCTACGTTTTTCCAGTTCACCGTTTGTATTCATAATGAACGACTGGGTAGTGCCTGCATTTCCCTGGTGATAGTTCAAGGCATACAGATATTTGTTTCCGTAGAACACCCAGTAAGTAGCCCCATCGTTCACAAGGCCATTGCCGGCAGCAGTAATTTCACCGCTTTCCAGTGACTCGGCTGTCAGCAGGACAGGAACGGAGCTACCTGAAACTGTAGCCGTGGCAGCTATCACATAGTTACCCTTTGAACCGGAACCGGAGCCCGGTTCGTCTGTGTCTGTACAAGAAATTAAAGCCATTCCGGTCATTGCCATTGCCAAGAGGCCGGACAAAAGATAATTCTTCTTCATTTGTTCTTCTTATTAATTACACCTATTAAAACCATTATATTTATTAATCACCAAAATGTACACGTACCTTGCCATAGAACGCACGCCCGGCTTTCTGAAGACTGAAATTGTCGTACAAATCCTCGTTCGTGAAGTTGCGGCATTCAAACGAGATATTATAGCGGCCATTCTTCAGACTATAGCTCAATGTCAGGTTATGGGAGAACTGGTCGGGTACCATGAAATCCTTGTTCTTGCTACCGATGGCCTGCGAATAGTAGGAGAAGCTGTGCATGTACTGGTTGTCGTAAGTCACGGACAGCATATTCCCTTTCTTCCAGAGGTCGCGCCAATAGAAGTTTACGTCAAAATCAGCAAACTGATAGGGCACATTGGGAATGCGTGCCTTGTAACCGAGATTTTCCACAGAGTTGCCGGTACTGCCGATTTGCATCTTCTCATTGTCACGCACATTCATCTGCGTGAAGTTGCCGCCCACACTCAGCCAGCGTCCGAAGCCATAGCGTGCCGATACATTGTATCCCTTCGTCAGCACCTTGCCGTAGTTGGTATAAGTGGCCCCTTCTTTTCCTCCGCTCAAGTCCTGGATATTGCGCTGGATATAATCCTTCGTATTGCGGTATACCACACCGCCTTCCACGTAGACAGAATGTTTTCCAAAACTCCGGGAATAACTCAGGTTCAAGTTGATGTTGTCACTTTTCTCGGGACGGATGCCGATGTCTCCACTCTCCAGGTCTTCGTCACCAAACATCTCTTCGATAGTGGGCAGGCGGTAAGCTTTTTCATAAGAGAGCTTCGCCTGCAAGCCGGGCAGGATGAAGTAGGTTCCGGCAGCACCATATCCCCAAGAGTCTACCGTACGGCTGGTGCGTACATAATTACTACCGGTATCATCCTCGGCCATAGGTCCTGCCACATACTGGCGGTAGTATTTGCCGAATGCCGAGAAGTTCCACTTTTCGGAAGGCATCAGGCGGTATGACAAACCGGAGATATTCTTGCGGGTCTGCTTGGCAATGGCATCCGTCTGTTCTTCCACCGCCAACAGTGAAGTATTATCACGCTGGAATGCACTCAACACATGATTGAAAGTCAGCATGTGGACTCTGGCAATGCGGTAATTCAAGGTCAATGTACCGTTCCAATTGTCATTATCGGCACGGGAATACTGGCGGGACTGTTCGCCGGGACTGTTCAGCGGATGTTTCTCACCAAGCCAGTTGTATTCATAGCGGGCAGTATCCACATTCGTAGTGGCATTGCGATTGTAGTTGGCTGTCAACACCATATCCAGCCCCTTGATTATCAAGTTGCGTTTGCTGTATTCCATCGAAGGCATTAGTGAATGGCCGAAGCGGTGCTTTTCTCCGAAGACTGTCTTCTGGCGTACACCGGTCTGTATGTCCTTGTACATGTGCGAATAGGTGAAACCGAACATCAGCCGGTCTGCCCAACTTTTGTCCACAATACCCGCTTTGGCCACAATGGCTTCGTTGTGGTAAGTATCATTGAAACGCTTCACGCGCACCTTCTCACTTTCGTTGAAACTGCCCGTCTCAAAATCCTTTACCGGCGCATCTACATGATAATCGTTGTCCGAGTAGTTTTGAAAGGCATTGATTTCATAGCTGAAACCGTTCTTGAAAGTCTGTCCGAAGTTAACGTATGAGCGGTGGGTATTGAACGAGCCGTAAGAATAAGAAGCATCCAGGAACCAGTTCCGGCGTTTCTTGTTGGTAACAATATTGATGACACCGCCAATGGCATCCGTACCGAAGCCCACGGGAACTACACCCTTATATACCTCTATACGGTCGGCAAAGCTCACCGGAATATTGTTCAGGCTGAAGGAGCTTCCCACACCTTCCTGCGGCACACCGTCAATGAACACCTTGACGTGCTTTCCGCTAAAACCGTCCAGCATCAACTGCATATCCGAACCTACCCCACCCGACTCACGGAGTTTCATGCCCGGAGCCTTGGTCAAGGCATCGCTCAGATTCTTCGTGGTGTTCTGGAGTTCCTTTGTATCGACTGCCACAGCATTGAATGCCGACCTCTTCACCCGGCTTACTCCGGTAGAAACGATAGTCACCTCGTCCAGCTGTTGCGTTTCGGGAGCGATGGTTATGTTCAGCTTCATCCGCTCATCATTGACCAGTTTCACCTTTTTCTCCACCTTTGTATAACCTACGGCAGACACCACCAGCGTATAGTCGCCGGCAGGCGCCTTGATGTGATAGAGGCCTTCCTGATTCGTGGTTCCTCCATAACTCGTCCCTTTCAGATAAACAGTCGCAAAATCCACCGTTTCTTTTTCCGTAGAAATGATTCTACCCGAAATCATCCCTCCTCTCCTCTGCGCATGTACAGACAGAGAAGCCAACAGAAGGAAAAACAGCAGCGAGAATTTAAGTGTATATGCTTTCAATTTTATAATAATTATAATGTTGTTAGTAAACCGGTGCAAAGGTCATTATTAACAGCCAGCTGTGCAATCGCTTATTGTAGGTAATTATATGGAGTGGATTTATCGTATATATCATATTACGCAATCACCATTGATGGGTATTATCAATAATAAATCTAAAAAAAGAGGAGCCGGGAAATGAAAAACCCCTATTTATAGGTATTGCCCAATATGCCTTTTTGTACGACCTTTGCTGCAAATTAAAACAAGACAACGGACAATAAATTATTAAAGTTTAAGTATGAAAATTGAAAAGATTGTAGCCCGTGAAATCCTTGATTCACGCGGCAATCCCACAGTAGAAGTGGACGTTATTCTGGAATGTGGTGTTATGGGACGCGCAGCAGTGCCTTCCGGTGCTTCTACCGGCGAGCACGAAGCGCTGGAACTTCGCGATGGCGACAAGCAACGCTACGGTGGTAAAGGTACACTAAAAGCAGTAGAAAACGTCAACAAGATAATCGCACCGGCACTGATTGGCTGGTCATCACTGGAACAGCGTACCATCGACCACAAGATGCTTGAGTTGGACGGCACGCCTACCAAATCCAAGCTGGGTGCCAACGCCATTCTGGGTGTCTCACTGGCAGTAGCCAAAGCCGCTGCCAATTATCTCGATATACCTTTATACAGATATATCGGTGGAGTAAATACCTACGTAATGCCGGTCCCGATGATGAATATCATCAATGGAGGTTCACACAGCGACGCTCCTATCGCTTTCCAAGAATTTATGATTCGGCCGGTAGGCGCCTCTTCCTTCCGTGAAGGCCTGCGCATGGGAGCCGAAGTATTCCACGCCTTGAAAAAAGTGTTGCACGACCGCGGCCTCAGCACTGCCGTAGGTGACGAAGGCGGTTTTGCACCGGCACTGGCAGGAACAGAAGATGCGCTGGACTCCATCATGAGCGCCATCAAGGCTGCCGGCTACGAACCGGGCAAGGATGTGAAAATCGGTATGGACTGTGCCTCATCCGAGTTCTTTAAGAACGGTATCTATGACTACTCCATCTTTGAAGGCGAAAATGGTAAAAAACGTACTGCCGACGAACAAATAGCTTACTTGGAAGATTTGATTAATAACTACCCGATTGACTCCATCGAGGATGGCATGAGCGAAAACGACTGGGAAGGCTGGAAGAAGTTGACCGAACGCATCGGCAACCGTTGCCAGCTGGTTGGCGACGACCTGTTCGTGACTAACGTGGAATTCCTTGAAAAAGGTATTGCCATGGGCTGCGCCAATTCCATCCTTATCAAAGTCAATCAAATCGGTTCACTCAGTGAAACGCTGGATGCTATCGAAATGGCACACCGCCACGGTTATACCACAGTGACTTCTCACCGTTCCGGCGAAACCGAGGACGCCACCATTGCAGACATTGCCGTTGCCACCAACAGCGGACAAATCAAGACCGGTTCTCTGAGCCGCTCCGACCGCATGGCGAAGTACAACCAACTATTGCGCATCGAAGAAGAACTGGGTAACCTTGCTGTCTATGGCTACAAAAGAATAAAATAACCCTTTGTAGTGAATAAGTCATAAAGAGGGAATAGCGTCTTTGGGAAAAGGCGCTATTTTTATTAAAGAATCGTCTATATCTTTGCAAAAGTCATCCCCTACTATCCTCTATAGGAAAGATTCTTTCCAAGATGGTAGCAGGTTAATGTTTCATTGACTAAAGACTATTCGTCCGACAGTCGTTACATTATCGTCCGACATATGTTTAATTATCGTCCGATAGCTGTTGGACGATAATTAAACATATGTCGGACGAATAGTTTTTAGTAAGCAAGAATATAAAATATAGCGGCGCAACAATCATTTGCTCCCAAAGCCTCCCTTTATTATTTACGGAGGCCTTCAAAAACAGTCCTCATTCACGGTTCATCAAACGATGCTCTGCCATCTGCTCGAACTTCGTGCCGGGACGTCCGTAATTGGCATACGGATAAATGGAGATGCCTCCGCGCGGGGTGAAGATACCCGTCACCTCAATATACTTAGGGTTCATCAAATGAATGAGGTCTTTCATTATGATGTTCACGCAATCCTCGTGGAAAGCACCATGATTGCGGAAGCTGAACAAGTAGAGTTTCAAACTCTTGCTCTCTACCATCTTGACATCGGGGATATAGCAAATACGGATTTCCGCAAAGTCCGGTTGCCCCGTGATGGGACAGAGGCTGGTGAATTCGGGGCAGTTGAAACGCACCCAGTAGTCATTGCCGGGATGCTTGTTATCAAATGCCTCCAATACTTCGGGGGCATAGTCCTGACGGTATTCTGTCTTTCTCCCCAAAAGGGAAAGTTGGTCTTTCAATTCTGTCATAGCCATATATTTTTAGTGATACAAGTGTGCCTCATTTAGTAGAAGCCAAAAACTTTTCCAATCCTTCTCTGCGCAACGTGCATGCCGGGCAGTGTCCACAACCATCTCCCGGGATACCGTTATAACAAGTCAGCGTTTCGTGACGTATAAGTTCGAGCACTCCAAGCTCGTCTGCCAGCGCCCAGGTCTCCGCTTTGTCAATCCACATCAGTGGTGTGTGCAGTACGAATTGCTCGTCCATAGCCAGGTTCAGCGTCACGTTAAGCGACTTGATGAAAGCATCCCGGCAATCGGGATAACCGCTGAAATCGGTCTGCGACACCCCCGTCACAATATGATTAATCCCCCGCTCGCGGGCGTAGACGGCGGCTATACTCAGGAAAAACAGATTGCGTCCCGGCACAAAAGTATTCGGAAAGCTGTCTGCCGGCTTCTCCTGGTCCATCTCCATGCCGGCATCTGTCAATGAGTTATGTCCCAGGCGGCCGATAAAGGAAACATCCATTACTTCGAACTCCACACCTGCCTTACGGGCAATGGCCCTCGCCAAGTCCACTTCCTTCTGATGTTTCTGTCCATACAGAAAACTCAGCGCATACACTTTCTTAAATTCACGTTTTGCCCAAAAGAGGCAAGTGGTCGAGTCCTGCCCGCCACTGAATACCACCAAAGCAGTGTCCCTATTCATCTTGTTAAAAGCCTCTCCCCTTGCCCTCCCCCGTAGGGAGGGAAACAGAGAGGGCATTGCTAATTATTTGTTTGACATAATAACTGATTTCCCCTCACTACGGGTAAGGGGCTTTAAATATCGCCTATTTTCCATACTTTATAGGAGATGCCTTCATCATAGACATCACTACCGTCTATCCGCTTAATAGCTTTTACCACACGGATAGTCACAGGCAGTATCAATACCTCGTACATGGACTTCAGCAGAATCTGGATACACATCATCACCAGCAACTCCCGCCATGCAATGATTCCTCCGAACGCCACCGGAAAGAAAATCAACGAGTCTGCCGTCTCACCAACCACCGTCGACCAAATGGCACGTGCGGAGAAATTACGCCCGTTGCTTGCCAGTTTCATGCGGCTCATTACGTAGGCATTCAGAAAAGAGCCCACCAAGAATGCCGTCAGACTGGCTATGACAATACGGGGCGCCATTCCAAAAACAAAATTGAAATGCGCGGCACCATCCCAGAAAGGGGCGGCAGGCAACGCCACGGCTATCAGTCCCAGCATTACCACAAAAAAGTTCATGGCAAAACCGCTCCAGATAATCAGGCGGGCTTTACGAAAGCCCCAAACCTCGGCTATGCAATCGTTGATAATATAAGAAATCGGGAAGACCAGCAATCCGGCTGTTACGGTAATACCAAAAACCTGGATAACTTTAGTCTCAAGAAGATTGGCTGCAATCAAGCATACATTGAACAGAATGCCCAGCAACATAAAAGGTACAGATACTTTTTGTTTCATACTCCTGTTTTTTACGTGGTGTTCTAGAATACACGACCGCTATTCACGGCATCATACATTTTAAATCCGGTTGCAAAGGTACAACAAGTTTTGCAAATGAACAAACAACATATATTTTAACTAAATCCCAAGCAAGACAAAGCTCCTTTTTTTTATTCGAAGTAATTACAGACAGTGCATATTTAGTTAACGAGACTTAAATAAGATTTCCCAAACCAAGAATATTATTTACAATAGTTTTAAAAAACATAAACCAATAGCATAAAAATCAATATATTAACTGATTTTAGCACAAAATCAAAAACATGCAACCAAGTTTGCTCTCAAACAAGATTTCATTCACGCAAATTTCTTAAGCAAATAAAATAATGGACAACATATTTTAATACATACGATTCTATATTTTAAATAATGAAAATTAGGATTATATTTGATAACAACAATCCGGAAGCTCTGGAAAGCACATTGATATTAACCAAGAATATACCATATTATATATAGTAACCTTAGAAAAACAATGAATGCCTATGATTTACCCGAAAGCCCCAAGACACTATTAGTGTCATCTTCTATTCAACCTATTTATTTTGAGATCCATTAGCTTAAACAAAAAACATCTATTATGAATGAAAATCGTAAACGAGGAACATCGAACAACAAAATCCTCACAGCAATTGCCATCGCCTCCCTATTTATAGGAAGCAGCAAAATCATGGCAATAGAGACCTACTCGGAAAATTCATTCGGAGTGACAGAACAGATGCAGGCACAAACAGCCCGCGGTATTGTTGTCGACCAGAATGGAGAGCCTATCATCGGAGCAAGTATCTTGGAAAAAGGTACTACCAATGGAGTTACCACCGACTTATACGGTAAATTCTCGCTAAACGTAAAAAGAGGTGCCACCCTGGTCATTTCCTACATCGGTTATAAGACGCAGGAAGCCAAAGCAGATGCCAACATGAAAATCACCCTTACAGAAGATTCCGAACTACTGGATGAAGTAGTTGTTGTCGGTTACGGTGTACAGAAAAAGAAACTTGTCACCGGCGCCACTGTACAAGTGAAAGGAGAAGACATAGCCAAGCTGAACACTGTGGATGCCCTGGGCGCTTTGCAGAGCCAGTCACCGGGTGTCAACATCACGCAAAACAACGGCTTCCTGGGTTCGGGCTTTAAGGTGAATATCCGCGGTATCGGTACTACCGGAACCTTCTCCCCGCTTTATGTGGTAGATGGAGTTGCCAACGGTAGCATCGACGGGCTGAACCCGAGTGACATTGAATCTTTGGACGTCTTGAAGGATGCCGCTTCCGCCGCCATCTATGGTGCGCGTGCTGCCAACGGCGTTATCCTGATTACCACCAAACGAGGTAAAACCGGCGTTGCCGAAGTCAGTTACGATGGCTATGTCGGTGTGCAGAACCTCTACAAAATCCCTACTATCCTCAATGCCCAAGAGTACATGATGATGCAGGATGAAGGCCGTGTAATGGACGGATTGAGTCCGTACAACTGGGCGACCTATATTCCGGAAAGGGATTTGCAGGCCATACAGAACGGAACATGGAAAGGGACAAACTGGCTGAAGGAAGTGCTGAATGAAGATGCATTGGTACAGAACCACGCAGTCAACATCACCGGAGGAACAGACCGTTCCAGATATGCCATAGGTATTTCATACACCAACCAAGAAGCCACCATGGGAGTTCCCGGCGAATTTCCAGAAATGAACCGCTACAACTTCCGCGTCAACTCGGACCACGTAGTCATGAAAAAAGGCAATCTTGACTTCCTGAAAGTAGGCGAAACCATCAACTACAAATATTCGCAAACGCAAGGTTCATTCGGAACCGGCGGCATTTATTGGAACGGAGTGCACAATATGCTCATCATGAGCCCGTTGATGCACCCTTACAATTCAGACGGGGGCTACTACCTCTATGCAGACCAGGAAAAGGATAACTACAAATGGGATATCTCCAACGGAGCCAATAAAAACCCGATAGCTTATCTGGACTACTATATGAACCAGAACCTAAGCAAGTCCCATTACATGCAGAGCAGCTTCTATGCAGAACTGCAACCCATCAAGAACCTGCGTATCAAGAGCCAGTTCGGTTACATCATGGGAGCCTCCAGTTATCGTTCCTATTTGCCGAGATTCGATTATCTGAGTGCGTCACTCAACAACGCAGAAGACAAGGTTACCCAATCCATGTCTATGTATAACCGTTGGTCATGGGACAATACAGCCAACTACATCTTCAATATCGATGACCACAACATCGACGTCCTGGTAGGTCAGAGTATTGAAAAATGGGGTATGGGAGAAGAAATGAGCGGTTCAGCCATAGGCTCAAACTTCTATGATTTCAAGCACGCTTATTTGTCCAATGTTCCATTGACCGCCAACAGTGTGTCCTCCTTGACTGGCAAGCCTAACGGGGAAGGTTCCATCGCCTCCTTCTTCGGACGTGTCAACTACAACTATCAGGAGAAATACATGGCTTCTGTCATCATGCGTGCGGACGGTTCCTCCACTTTTGCCCGCGGACACCGCTGGGGATACTTCCCTTCAGTATCCGCAGGATGGGTTATCAGCAACGAGTCCTTCATGTCAGGAATCAAATGGCTGGACTTCTTAAAGCTACGCGCTTCCTGGGGGCAAAACGGTAACTGTAATGTATCTACTTTCCAATATCTTTCACTGATAACTTCCAACAACGGATATGGCGGTTATACGTTCGGCGACTCCATGGACCTCATCAGTACCGGTTCATACGCCTACCGACTGACCAACCCGGACCTTACCTGGGAAACACAGGAGCAATTGAATTTCGGTATCGATGCACGCTTCTTGAACAACCGCCTGGGCTTTGAATTCGACTGGTATAACAAAAATACCAGAGACTGGCTGGTTACGGCTCCGGTACTCTCTTCCTTCGGTGCCAATGCAGTGTCCGTCAATGGCGGTAATGTAAAAAACACGGGTATTGAAGTAGGACTCCACTGGAACGACAACATCGGAAAGGATTTCCAATATGGAGCCAACCTGACCCTTGCTCACAACAAGAATGAAGTGACCAAGATTGCCAACAAAGACGGAATCATCCACGGTAGCGGCAGCGTTCTGTGGGAAGGAGCCGAAGAGTGCTTCCGTGCTGAAGTAGGCAAACCCATCGGCTACTTCTACGGCTACAAGAGTAACGGCATATTCCAGAACCAGGAACAGATAGACAACTACAAAGGTCCGAAACTGAACGGCGACAAGACACAGCCGGGTGACGTAATCTGGGCAGACACCGACAATAGCGGTACGCTCGATGCCAATGACCGTACTATGATAGGTAACCCGAATCCCGACCTGACAATGGGACTTTCCCTGAATGCCAGCTGGAAGGCCATTGACTTCTCAATCACTACTTACGGCGCATTCGGCCAGCAGATTCTGAAGTGTTATCGTGACTTCTCCTCCTCACCCTTGAATAACTATACAGCAGAGATATTCCAACGCTGGCACGGCGAAGGTACGTCCAACAAGTTCCCGAGACTGTCCAGCGCTTCCAGCTCCAACTGGAACAGAGTATCAGACATTTACATCGAAGATGGAGACTATCTCAAGATAAAGAACATCACTGTGGGATTCGACTTCAAGAAAGCATTCAAGAAGTTACCGGTACAACAGCTGCGCCTGTATCTGACCGCACAGAACCTCTTTACCTTCACCGGCTATTCCGGTATGGACCCGGAAATCGGTTACGGTGGCGACGATTATGGTTGGGCATCAGGCATCGACCTGGGCTACTACCCCAGTGCACGTACCTATATGATAGGCTTAAATGTAAAATTCTAATTAACCGAAGAAATTATGAAAAAGATATTATTCATAGCATCAACAATACTGATTCTTCTTTCAGGATGCGAAAACTTCCTCGATTCGGAACTTTTGACCGAAAAGACAACCGCCAACTTCCCGGAGACAGAAAAGGATGCCCAAGAGATGGTGACGGCCATATACGCCCATCTGTTGTTTGAAAGTCCTGAAACCTCTTCCCAGTATTACATTGCCCAGTTGGCAGGTGACGACTGTCTGGGAGGCAACCTCTCCTACTCCAACAACTGTGCCACCAACTTCCTTATGTACAGTGGCAATCTGAATACATTTGCCGGCATCTGGGACCGTTGCTACACCCTTATCAACCGTGCCAACAATGCCATCAACACAATGGAGAATGTGAAATCATGGTCCAGCGAGAGCGAACGTAACCGACTTTTCGGTGAGTCCTACTTCCTGCGTGCCATGGCTTATTATGAGCTGGCACAAGTTTTTGGCGGAGTTCCTTTACGCACCACACTGGAAAGTACCAACCTGCCGCGTGCATCCGTAGACGAAATCTACGCCCAGATTGCAGCCGACTTGAAAAACGCCATTGAAATGATGCCGGCAAAGATTTATCCGAAAGGCTCAGACATGACCGGACACGCTACAAAATATGCTGCCGAAGCCATGATGGCACGTGTATTCCTTTTCTATACCGGACGCTACGAAAAAAACGAGCTCCCCAACGGAACTACCAAAGAGGAAGTCATCTCTTGGATAGATGACTGTGTAAACAACTCCGGTCATAAACTGGTGTCCGACCAACGCAACATCTGGGCCTACACCAACGATGCTACCGAAGACAATACCGAAGGGTTCCGTTACCAATACGTTATCAACCATAACCTGAAATGGGAAGGAAACAGTTCCGACGAAACTTTATTCGCCAACAAGCATAACCTGAAATCCGACTGGACCTATACCTGGTTCTCCAACACATGCGCGCAATTCTATTCACCGTCTGCCGACAACTATTCCAACAAAGACAGTTATCCCTTCGGCACCGGTTGGGGAGCTGGCCCTGTATCTCCGGCTATGGTCAACGAATGGAAAGACTGGGCCGCCAAGCAGACCTATACGGACGGTTACAAGGAGGATCCCCGTCTGACCGGTTCCATATGGTCGTACAAAGCACTTGATCCGAATGTTGCCGGCAATGTACTGATGGACTGCACCATGGACGAGGGTGAACCGGAATATACCGTATCCTATCGTTACTATGAACAAACCGGCTATTTCCAGAAAAAATACATCAATATCAATTCCTACAATGAAGGCAAAATCGAACCTTTCGGCAAGCAGATGTTCCCCGGAATATCTTCGCAGACATCCCAACAGCTACTCCAAATTGCCGACTTGATTCATATCCGTTTTGCCGACGTTCTGCTCATGCAGTCCGAGCTGAAACAAGACGCTACGGGTCTGAACAAGGTACGTGCCCGCTCCCACTTGGCTCCGGTGGCCTACTCCCTGGAAGCCATCAAGCAGGAACGCCGCTGGGAACTTGCATTCGAGTCCATCCGCTGGTGGGATATCCTTCGCTGGTCGGGTCCTTCGCTTGAGGAAGCCGGTGACATACTCAACAAACAGACCGGGTTCAATATAATAAATGCCGCTACGGTGGTACCGATGGTAAAATTCGACTATAAGAAACGCCTACAAGCAACCCAAGGCTACTGGCCCATTCCGCAAGACGAAATCGACATCTCCAATGGAGTCCTTGAGCAGAATCCAGGCTGGGATGCATCTGCCCAGTTCTCGGATTGGAACAATATGTAAGAGTATTAACCTATAAATAAAGACAATATGAAAGTAACAAAAATATTGATAGCAATGCTTGCTTCAGCCTTCATCGTTACTGCATGCGATCCTATCGAAGACGAAGACTTGCGAGACAAATATGTGACTGATGCCGGTACACCCATAACCAAAGAGGCATTACAAGCCGCCATATCCATTACCCAACCCTTCCCCAACCAAGACGGAGTAGTGGAAGGCGACCAGTATATAGCCCTGAAAAACTCCCGCCCGGACATTGGCGGTTCATGGCACATAGAATGGGGGGGCGAAGGAAGTAAACAAAGTAAGACTCTGGTCACGGACAACGCTACGGTCATCATGGAGTCCAATGCGGACTATTCCATCTACTATATGGGCATTTCCGCCAATCAGATTATCAAGACAGATCCGGTTGTAGTGACTGTGACCAATGTATTCGACGATTGGTCCACTTACTTCACCGGTGCAACCGACAAGAGTGACAAATCTGCCAAGAAGACCTGGAAATTCCGTGAAGTCAGCTGGGGTTCCGTCTGCAATATGGGGGCTCATGGAGGCTGGAAATATACCAGTGCAGGCTATACTCCCGAATCAAATTTTGCCTGGTGGGCCAATGTCACTGCCGCCGAAGCGGGAGACCAGTCCATGGTATTCGAATTCGACGGAAACAAGATGAAAACCTATGATGCCAGCGGAAACCTGAAGGCAGAAGGTACTTTCTCCTTCACACACGAAAAACCGGAAGACGGAGTACTGGGTGAACTGATAACAAGTATCCCCACCATCGGAGGAAATTATGACGACAACGGACAAAGCGTAGGCAGCAACAAATTTTGGCTGCTGACACTGGATGAGAACTATATCACAATCTATCATCCCGGCAAGTATAGCGGTGGTGTGGATTGGGACGACAGCGGCTGGTATGCTTATTTCAAGACTGAAGCAGAAACCGATTCTGAATAATATGCACTCTCTATGAAAAGGAAACTGCTATTTATAATAGCTACTGTCTTTCTAGTAGCCGCATGTCACAATGACGACTACATGCCCGGACTGCCAGCTCCGGGAAATGAAGACAACGAGACCGAAATGGCCGAGCAGGTTGCAGGCCGGGTTGCATTGGGCTACGTCACTTATTATGGCACATCCATACCCGATGCCAAATACCTGACCCACATAAACTACGCTTTTGCAGAATTATATGTTAAAAACGGAATTTATGAAAAGTTTGGCCTGCAAGGTGATAAATCCCGTTTTGATAAGGTAAAGAAAATAAAGAGCCAGTATCCACATGTGAAGATATTACTCTCTTTTACCAATAGCGTTTCCAATACTGACAATTCCCAGGACGGAGGTTTCTCCGCCCTGGCGAAGAGTCCGGAAATGCGCAAGCAATTCGCACAAGACTGCAAAGCCTTTGTTTCGAGTGAGGGCATAGACGGTATTGACATTGACTGGGAATTTCCCGGTATGACCTTCGGCAGCAATGCCTATGACGAGTTGGTAGATGTGGAAAACTTCACCCTATTGATGAAAGACCTGCGTGCAGCGTTGGGGCAGTCCACCCTATTGACCTATGCAGGTTATTGCATGGACAAGCGTCCCCAAGGCGAAGGCTATAAATATATTGATGTAAAGGCCGTAGACCCGTATGTAGATTTCGTCAATATCATGGCCTATGATCTGGTTGATGCCCCCCAGCATCAATCAGCATTGAACAAGCCAAGTAATTACTGGGACTGCCAGCGTTCCGTAGACGAATACCTGAATGCAGGGGTATCTGCCGACAAATTAGTGTTGGGAATTCCGTTCTACGGAAGAGCCGATTTCAATGCCGGCGGCAGCATCAATTATCGGGATATTCTCAACCTGAGTAAGGATGACGGCTATGTCATCGAAAATTGGGATACAGAAGGCAATGTCCCCTATGTCACCAAAAACGGCAGTTTCTACTGTGGTTACGACAATCCCCGCAGTATTGCCGCAAAAGGTGAATGGATATTAAAAAATGACATGAAAGGCATGATGTTCTGGGATTATGAAGGCGATGACACCATGGGAACTCTACGCAAAGCGCTGTGGAATGCCGTCATGAAAAAATAAGTAACTTAACACACATTCTCAGGAGGTTATTCCGGAAATTAGGGTAAGGGTAATTTTGCATACGATCTTCATTCAAGGCAAGAATACTGACGGAATAACCTCCTTTCCTCCTCCAAGACTACAAAACCTTTTTTCATTTAAGTTGTTGAAAGCACATTCATCAAAACCTAACTTAAATGAAAACAATCTTAAAAGCAATGTTTCTGTTGTGCGTAGCCGGACTTCCCTTGTCCACTATCCATGCACAAAAAAAAGAGATCATCGATGACGAAGCCCCCAACGGCATTGTCATAGTTACCATCGACAAAGCGGGCGACGAGATTATCCGCATCATGAATGAGTCACAATTGCCTTACATCCATGACCCGAAAGCTCCCCGCTTCCTATTGATGGACAAACAAGGCAAATTCGCCCTGGGTATCGGAGGGTATGTCCGTGCCACCGGCGAGTATGATTTTGGAGGTATTGTGGATGATATTGACTTTGTTCCTGCCAACATTCCAAGCAGTAGTAAAATCAAAAATCAATTTCAAATGGATGCCAGTACGGCCACTATCTTTCTGAAATTAGTCGGACACACCCGGCTATTGGGTGACTTCACAGTCTATACAGCCGGAAATTTCCGAGGAGGAGACAAAACATTCCAGCTACGGAATGCTTATATGTCATTCCGAAATATAACGGTGGGATATACTTACGGCGGTTTCATGGACTTAGGCGCCCTCCCCTCCACCATTGACTTCCAGGGGCCCAACGGTGCCACGTTCTACCGCGCTACACAATTGTCATATACTTATAAAGGGCTGAAAGACTTTCGTTTCCAAGCTTCCATCGAGGCGCCTGCCGTTGACGGCACAACAAGCAGCCAATTCGAAATTGCCCAGCAACGCATGCCGGACTTCACAGCTTCGGCACAATACAGTTGGAACAGCAGCAGTCATTTGCGTGTAGGAGGTATCATCCGCAGCATGACATATACCAGCACGGAAAGGGACAAGGCTTCCAGCGTCACCGGATACGGTGTACAAGCCTCAACGACCTTTAACCTCGGTAAAAAATGGCAGGCATTCGGACAAATCAACTATGGTAAAGGTATCGGGCAATACCTGAATGACATCAGTAATCTGAACGTCGATATTGTCCCCAATCCCGAAAAGGAAGGCAAAATGCAGGCATTGCCCATGCTGGGCTGGTATGCAGGTCTACAATATAACATTTCTCCAAAGGTATTCCTTTCAAGCACTTACAGCATGTCCCGCCTTTACTCTGAAGACGGTTATCCCAACGACCTGCCAAGTACCTACCGCTACGGACAGTATTTCGTAGCCAACGTATTCTGGAACGTAACCCCGAACATGCAGGTAGGCGCTGAATATCTGCGTGGCTGGCGCACCAACTTCGACAATTCCACCAACCATGCCAACCGTATGAACCTGCTTGTACAGTATTCTTTCTAATCCAATATAAAATAAGAAAGAAGCCGCCTCAAATCGATATTTGAGACGGCTTCTTAATATATAAAGGTAGGATTGTGAAATCAGAACTTATAGTCAACACCAAGACCAAACACTTTATTAGTACGGCTATAAACATTCTTGGTGGTTTCACTTATCTTCTTTGTATAATCATCATAGTTTGTCCAAAAATAGGCTATATTCATAGTCAAATGCTTTGTCATTTTGATGGCAGCACCAAACCCCAGTGAATAAGAGTCACATGAAAAACTTATATCACTCTGAAAATCATCAGCCAAGCCATAATCTGTACGCTGATAACCACCACTGATGGTCAGCTGTTTAGCTATATCCCATTCTGCACCAATCAAAATTTCATGTGTGCCATGCTTCAACGCTTTCTGCTTATCATTGGCCATCCCTGCCGCTTTATCAAAAAAATGGTGATATTCCAGCGTTGCACGAAGCGTAGGAAGGAATTCATAACCAACAGCTGCAGTCAATAATGCAGGGATATCACTCGGAGTATTCACACCATCCTTATAGTCAGCCAAAGGATTCCCTTCATCTCCCATAGCAGTTCCCATTGCACGCACTTCAGCTTTTTTGGTTTTATTTTCGAGATTAAGACTTGTCATAAACTCGTACTTCAACCCAATATTCCATTTGCCCAACTTCACATCAGCTCCCAAGATAGGGGTCAATCCCCAGCCGGTCTGGTCGCAGTCTAAATCGATACCAACCAATTCCATGCCACCATAAGTAGGAATATTACTGTGTGCTGTTGCAGTCAGAAATCCTTCATACCCACCGGTAAAATAATTCATACGTCCACCGGCAAACACACCTAACCAATCATTAACTTGATACGACAACCCCAATTGCACACCATAAATAAACTGGCTTCCATCCATTGCACTATTGATAGAATACATATTGGGAGTGATTTGACCACCCGAAATAGTATGGACTTGTCCCATCACCATTGAATCGAACATACCCAAACCATCATCAAACGATGCCTTACCGCCACCACCTACAACAGCAAAGCTACCGGAAATAGTCCAGTCTCCTTTTTTATATGCACCTTGAAAACTAGGAATGAAAGGAGCAGAAGCTTTTCCTTTATAATAACGTGTATTCCCATCTTCAATAAACAAGGGAAATGTCGCTTTTATGTTACGGGTCTGATAAGCACTTTGTCCATTCAAAGACAAATAGAGACCATCTTCCGGCAAAAAGGCCAAACCGGCCGGATTAGAATAGACACCGTCAATATCAATGGAAGCACCACGCGCTAACATTCTAAGAAAAGATACATGCTGATTTGTATTTGTTAGGATACCACCCGCAAAAGTTGGAATTGAAACGATTAACATCGCAATGCCAATCAACGAAAATTTTCTCATCTAAATCTTTTTTAATTGTTTTCGGGCGCAAAGGTACAATAATATTGCACATAAAAAATAGTTTTGTGCATAAAGTTATCCTAATATAATACTTTCATTGAAATACCAAATAGTTTCTGATGAAACAAATGGAAATAATTATCATTTTATGAATCCTTCCGGCCACTGAACCATATCAACTTTCCACTTGTTATCTCCCTATAATTATGTAACATTTAAAAAACAACAAATCTCATGGCATACACTATCGCATTTTTTGGCAGCAAACCTTATGATGAAGCGTCTTTCAACGAAAAAAACAAGGAATATGGTTTTGAGCTCCGCTACTATAAAGGGCATCTTAACAAGCACAACGTTATTTTAACCCAAGGAGTAGATGCAGTCTGTATTTTCGTGAACGACACGGCCGATACCGAAGTTATCCGTCTGATGGCAGACAACGGCGTGAAATTATTGGCGTTGCGCTGCGCCGGCTACAACAATGTAGATTTAAAGGCAGCTGCCGACTGTGGCATTACCGTAGTGCGTGTCCCTGCTTACTCCCCTTATGCCGTAGCAGAATATACCGTTGCCCTGATGTTATCCCTCAACCGTAAAATTCCACGTGCCACCTGGCGGACACGAGACGGAAACTTCTCGCTGCACGGACTTCTGGGCTTCGACATGTACGGAAAAACTGCAGGCATCATCGGCACGGGAAAAATAGCCAAGAAACTGATATGTATCCTGCGTGGATTCGGCATGAATATTCTTGCCTACGACCTCTATCCCGACTATAATTTCGCCCGTGAACATCAAGTGGTATATACCAGCCTGGATGAGCTATATCACAATTCGGATATCATCTCCCTGCACTGCCCGCTGACTGAACAGACCAAATATCTCATCAACGACTATTCCATCAGTAAAATGAAGGACGGAGTAATGATTATCAATACCGGACGTGGACAACTCATCCATACCAACGCCCTGATTGAAGGACTAAAAAACAAGAAAATCGGCTCTGCCGGCCTGGATGTGTACGAAGAGGAAAGCGAATACTTCTATGAAGACCAATCGGACAAAATCATTGATGACGATACCCTGGCGCGGCTACTGTCCTTCAATAATGTCATCGTCACTTCGCACCAGGCCTTTTTCACACGCGAGGCACTGGCAAACATTGCTTCGACAACCTTGCAGAACATCAAAGATTTTATGAACCATAAGCCACTGGAGAACGAGGTCAAGGCATAGTCCCCACTCATTTATAAATTCTTAGACATCGGTTTTTAAACTTTATAGCTTTCCAAAGCGTTACTAGTACATAAACCATTTTAAGAAAAGGAATAAATTATGAAAAAAGTTATAGACAAATCAGACAGCAGAGGTCATTCCCTATATGATTGGCTTGACAGCCACCACACCTTCAGTTTCGACGAGTATTACAATCCCCGCCGGATGAATTTCGGCGCCTTGCGTGTACTGAACGACGACCGTGTGGCTCCGGGAAAGGGCTTCGGCACACATCCTCATAAAAATATGGAAATCATCTCCATTCCCCTGAAAGGGAAACTGAAACATGGGGACAATCATCAGAACAGCCGCATCATCATTCCGGGAGATATACAAACCATGAGCGCCGGCACCGGCATCTACCACAGCGAAATGAACGGCAGTGACACTGAAGCGGTAGAATTCCTGCAAATCTGGGTGATGCCCGAAAAGCTGAACACACCACCCGCATACCAGGACTTCGACGTACGTCCACTCCTGCGCAAAAATGAAATGGCACTAATAGTATCCCCTGACGGCGATGCTCCTGCCAGACTGCTACAACAGACCTGGTTCTCTATCGGTGAAATAGAAGCCGGAAAGAAGATTGACTACCACATGCACCAATCGCATTCCGGTGTATACATCTTCGTAATGGAAGGTGAAGTCAAAGTGGACGGCACAATACTCTCACGCCGTGACGGAATGGGAGTATACGAAACCGGCAGTTTTGAGCTGGAAACATTGAAAGACTCTCACATTCTCTTCATAGAAGTACCGATGTAGCGTGCTTTTGCATAAAATAACAGCTTAAACCGGAAGTTTGTGTAGCGTTTTTTGTAATATTGCGCTATAATTCAATCCGTAAATGAAACTTGATTACATCTACCATAGCGGCTTCGCGATTGAAGCGGACGGAGTGACGGTCATTATCGATTACTATAAAGATTCCTCGGAAGAGGTTTTCAATAAAGGTATCGTGCACGACTATCTCTTGGAAAAGCCGGGCGTACTCTACGTACTATGCTCGCATTTCCATCCCGACCACTTCAATCGCGAAGTTCTTTCATGGAAAAAACTGCGGCCCGACATCCGCTACATATTCTCCAAAGACATCCTGAAGCACCGCCGCGCCTCAGCGGAAGATGCCACCTACATCAATAAGGGCGACACCTACGAAGACGAACATATCCGTATCCAGGCCTTCGGTTCTACCGATGTGGGTATCTCCTTCCTGATAGACCTGCAGGGCAGGCGACTGTTCCATGCCGGTGACCTAAACAACTGGCACTGGAGCGAGGAATCTACTCCGCAGGAAATACGCAAGGCCGAAGGTGACTTTCTGGCCGAAGTGAGAGAGCTGCAGCAAACTGCACCTGCCGTAGATGTAGCCATGTTTCCGGTGGACAGCCGTATCGGAAAAGATTATATGCGTGGAGCAGAACAATTCGTGGAACGAATAAAAATCACTATATTTGTACCGATGCACTTCAGCGAAGATTATCAGGGAGGCAACGCCTTCCGGCAGTTTGCCGAGAGCAAGGGATGCCGCTTTCTGAGCATTGCACACCGTGGTGAAAGTTTCGAACTCCCCAACTTGTAGCCCATAATTCGTAAATTAATAATTAAAACACATACTATTATGAAAAATTTGACACAACTTCTTTTTACACTGTTTTGCCTTTGTCTGCCGGCCATGCTGCAGGCGCAGGATAAGGACGACAGTAAATATCTGGCCGGTGCTGTTCCCGAGGTGGACGGCAAAGTGGTATTCACCAAAGAATTCAGCATCCCCGGCATGTCTCAGGATGAAATCTACGAACGTCTGCTCGGCTGGATGGATGCCCGTCTGAAAGAGAATGAAAATACCAGCCGTGTAGTATTCTCAGACAAAGAGAAAGGACAAATTGTAGGTATCGGGGATGAATGGATTGTATTCAGTTCTACGGCTCTGTCATTAGACCGTACCAAAATCCTTTACCAGCTGACTGTGACCTGCCAACCCGAAAAGAGCGTGCTCGAAGTAGAAAAGATACGGTTTAACTACCGCGAAGGAAAAGAAAAATATACCGCCGAGGAGTGGATTGTAGACAAGTATGCCTTGAACAAGGCGAAGACCAAACTGGTACGCGGACTTGCCAAGTGGCGCAGAAAAACCGTAGACTTCGTTGATGACCTTTGCCTGGGAGCAGCAGAAGCATTGAGCGCCACCACTGCCAAAGCTCCGGTAGAAGAAAAGAAGGAAGAAAAGAAAGAGGTGAAAGCTGTCGTCAATTCCGGTCCGACGGTAATCACCCCGAAGAAACAAGTTACCGTGGAACCTGCCCAGGCTGCTGAAAAGGCATCCGAAGGCATCGTGAAAGATGCCCAAGTCATCGAAGTGCCCCAAGTCAAGAAACCTGCCGCACTGGTTCCTGCCCAAAAGAGCCAGCAGCAAGAATACAAGACCATAGCCCCCGAGCAATTGTCAGCCGATGCCATCCAGACCGGAGCAGGCAAATTGGTTATCGTCATCGGCCAAGAGCCTTTCAACATGACCATGATGACAGCAAACTCCGGAGGTTCTTTGGGCAAAGTCAACGGCAAACCAGTTGTATTCAGCATACTGTCGCCCGACCAGCCGTATGAACAAATGGAAAAAGCAGAAAGCTATACCATCCGTTTCTATCCTACGGGACAGACAGAGCCTACGGTTATTCTGGAATGTAAGAAGCTGCCTTCACCGGCAACGATGGAAGGTATGCCACGCACGTATGTAGGCGAAATTCTGAAAGCAATGGTCAAATGACCGCACACGCAGACTGCAAATTGTAAATAATCAAATCAGGAATAAACAAATGGAAATAAAAAGTAAATTCGACCATTTTAATATCAATGTCACCAACCTGGAACGTAGCATCGCATTCTACGAAAAGGCACTGGGCCTGAAAGAACATCATAGGAAAGAGTCGTCCGACGGCTCTTTCACTCTGGTCTATCTGACCGACGGCAGTACCGGCTTCCTGCTGGAACTGACCTGCTTGAAGGAGCACCCACAAGCCTACGAATTAGGAGAGAACGAGAGTCACCTCTGCTTCCGCGTATCCGGCGATTACGACGCCATACGCCAATACCATAAGGAAAACGGATGGGTATGCTTCGAAAACACTGCAATGGGACTGTACTTTATCAATGACCCGGATGACTATTGGATTGAGGTACTGCCGGAGAAATGATATTTTACATCACTAAAACAACGAAATATATGAGTATAGAAGAAGCGATGATGGGTGGTATTGTCTTCAAAGGCAAAAAGGACAAACCTAAAGAAGAAAACAAGATAAAGACCAAAGCCAAGAAGAAAACCTACATTACCGGGCAACACGGTTCCGCCTCAGCCAAAATGAAAGCAGAAATCCGCCGCAAACGCGCTAACAGACATAAGAAATGATAAATACAGCCTTATTGCCTGCCGACAAGGACCCGATGGGCGCAGCCATAGCCGATTACTTCAAACGGCATAAAGCCGACCGCCTACGCGTGTTCTCTTCACAATTCGATGAGGACGAAATTCCCGTCGAAGAGCTATTCCGCACAGAAAAGCAAATGCCCTTGCTGGAGCGTACTGCTCTGCAAATGGCGACCGGAAAGATTCTGGATGTGGGTGCCGGTAGCGGTTGCCATAGCCTTACCTTGCAAGAAGCCGGAAAAGAGGTCCATGCCATCGACATTTCCCCGCTTTCCGTGGAAGTGATGAAGCAGCGAGGTGTGCGTAGCGTGTCACAAACCAATCTGTTCAATGAACAGTTTGCCGATGAATACGACACTATCCTGATGCTGATGAACGGTTCCGGCATTATCGGAAAGTTGGAGAATCTGCCTGATTTTTTCCGGAAGATGAAGCTACTGCTCCGGCCTGGAGGCTGTGTTTTAATGGATTCCAGCAACCTGAGCTATCTGTTCGAAGAGGAAGATGGCAGTATTGTTATCAACCTTGCCGGTGATTACTACGGAGAGGTAGACTTCCAGATGCAATACAAGAATGTCAAAGGCGACTCCTTTGACTGGCTCTATATCGACTTTCAGACCCTGAGCATCTATGCTGCCGAAAACGGCTTCAAAGCAGAGCTGGTGAAAGAGGGTACACATTATGACTATCTTGCCAAACTATCCCGACAAGCATAAAAGTGAAGTGCCCCCTAAAAGTTAGACAAAAACTTTTAGGGGGCACTTCCTTTTTTATATCTTGCCTATTCCTACTATTCAGAAAGCATTCCGTCAATCTCCTTCACCAGAGAAGCAAATTCTTCAGGGTTATACAGACGTGTCAGCTTCACAATACGCCCTTCCTTATCAATCAGGACATTGCGTGTGATACCTGCCTTGCGGAGCGCATACTTCGCAAATATATCCGCTCCCGGGTCCAGACCCAAAGGATAGGTCACTCCGGTTGACTTACCAAAAGCAATCACTTTCTCCAACGGCTCGTCACGGTCGATGCCAATCAGCATAAAATCCGGATTCGACTTATGCTTCAGCCATATATCCTTCTCAATGAAAGGCATCTCCTTACGGCATACCCCACACCAGCTCGCGGTAAACTGCAACATGACCACCTTCCCACGAAGTCCCGAAAGGGTAATGCTTTTCCCATCCGTCAGCTTCACTGTAAAATCTGGAGCCATCTCCCCTACCTTAACGATGTAGCCGGTACTGTCCGCCACTACATCCTGCGCCTTGCCTGCCATGCTGCACATAGCAAACAGACAGAAAATCAGAAATCCAACTTTTTTCATTTTATTCAATCTTTAATAAGTAAGCTGTAACTATTCAGCGAATGATATTTTATAGAATGGGCAAACAATTCCCTATAACAAAAAACTCCGAAACACTTTTAAAAAGCAGTTTCGGAGTTTTATTCTTCGAGGTACCTGGCATAATATGTACACCATTTGCACCCAACAAATTAACAATCTGACGGGACGCAAACGAGATGCAAATTCCATAAATTCCCAACATTTTTAAACTCCGTTCCATATTACTTATTCATCAAAACTTGAATCAGTCTTTCTTTCTCACTAAGCAATTGCTTAAGATGTTCTATCTCCTTATTCTGATCTGCCATGATACCAGCAGTGGCATTACCATATACAGAAGCGGCACTTCCATCACCGTTTACAATTGATTGATTTAATTGACAGTCATCATCAAACCAATATGTGATAGGAACTTTAAAGATATTAGAGAATTCTATAATTTGATCAGAGTCAAATTTAGTAGCATTATAATATTGATACACACGCTGCTCTGATTTACCTATCATTTCTCCAAACTCCTTTGCATTAATACCTTTTCTCTTTAGAATTTTCTTTAATTTATTTCCTATTATTTCACTCATAATCAGAGTATTAAAAATTAAAACTAAAATAATGCAAAAGTTTAACTATAAAATAACTATAGTTTATCTATAATATTTTTATATTTGCATTATAAATCTATGAATAAATAATCAATATTAAATATATTATGGAAGAAAAAAAGAAGAAAAAAACAACTGACGGCATGGCATTGCGCACCTATTTACGTAGTCTGCCAGTATGTGAAGCTCCTGAAATGGCTAAAAAGTTAGCTGAAGAATGCAAGGTACCTATTTACACATTTAATAATTGGCGTAGCGGATTGGTTCGAATTCCGGAACTGGCAAAAGATAAAATAGAAGAAATAGCAGGAGTAACAATTTTTAACAGACAATGATCTAATAACAAAAATCATGGTTACTAAAACAACATTCAAAAAGAAATTCCCAGACGTTAAGGTGCAGAAGCTGCAGACCAGCGCTGTCTTCAGCAGGCAGCAGGTAGAAGAAACCGTATTGAAGATGTGCGATTCTCTCGGTGTCGGACTGCTTTATTACAATTATGCAAACAGATGGATAACCGTTTATACCTCCGAGAAAATGAAAAAGGCACTGGACTCAATGAAACCGGGTTCTGAGGTATTTCACGAACATTATGGTGTCTATGGTAAAGTGATAAGCGATAAGCCATTTGTCATTTGTGGAGAATTGTGTATCAGGGTTGACTTCGGGGGAATGCCTGAAAGTGGAGCATACTGTTGTACATGTTTTGTAATGTAATCGAATAAATATGAATATAGAGAAAATCATCTTCAATCTCCTAAGCGCACATAGGTGGGTTAGGTATTGGATACAAAAAGAGATTGTAGGCTTGACAATGCCTGGTGAATACGTTGAGATAAGGAGTTCTTTCTTATCAGATAAAGATCTTGCTGATATTTTAGAAGCTGGATTCAAAATTAAAAGCATCTGCTCAAAAAAAATAGATGCAGATGCTTATAATGATGTTCTGTTGATGCGTGAACTTTAAATATAACCAGAACAGATATGAAAGAATCAGATGATAAATACAGCAACCGCATTGCAGATGCTGAACAACTCACGAAAAAGGTACAAGCTATTTATTCAGAAATTAAAGTTTTTGAAGATGCTTATAAAAAACAGATTGCTCCGCTTAAACAAAAAATTGCTCAATTGGAGGAATCTTTTCTGGATAAATGGTTGGTTGATTCAACAGGAAGACCTGTTAGTAAAGGAATGGTGATTGAGAAGAATGGAAAGCGATTTAAGGTTCTTAACCGATATCAACAATGTATATTTCGATATTTAGGTAATGCAAGAGTTTCAGTTTTACCTGAAGGTAAAAAGCGAACTCTTGATATTTCTCCCTCTGAATTAGTTGAATTTACTATTGTAGAATTAGCGTAAAACTAAAAAGTAATGAATAAAAAAGAAATATCAATGAAAAAAGGTCAGAAGGTGCGCATCCTGCGTACCAATCAGGTAGCGACAATCGTCGAAGTGGAGTTAATTCGTAAAGGTGGCAAGGTACATCGGTACTGCCATTTGAAGGTAGATAACAAGCCGGATTTATGGCTGGACTCTTCAGAACTGGGGGGATTGGTGGAAAGGTGCCGGATTACTTTCCATGATGACAGAGGGCAGGAATTATACTTCGATGTGGAGCGTGATTATGGTAAGGAGAATTTGAGCATGACATTGACCGGACGTCCAGAAAACCTCAAGGAGCATCACGGAATCAATATAGTGATGGCCGAAATGTTCCTCGATGGTTTTAAGGCACACCAATCTCATTCTTGATAATCACCACAACATATGACGGAAGAAAATCTTACACCATATATCCCTATCGGAACTTTATTCAAATACCTGCTCAAGGATTACCGTAGGGAGCGACAGCGCACCATTCATATGGAGGCCCAAGTCAGAAGTCTGTTAAAGCGGAACGCCTATCTTGAGCAGGAAATAGGCAAAGTAAAGCAAAGACTGCTGAAGAAGGTGGAAAAGAGTGAGAAACAGATTGATTACTCGCAGGAAATCAGCCGGCTGCACCAGGCTGTTTCCTGCCGGAACAACACGATAGAGCAGCTCAGGAATGAGAATGCCCGACTGAAAAATGAACTCGATACGTATTTGCTGTTTCTCGGTAAGATTTAAGTCCTACCATCCGAACCCGGAAACAGTGTAATTCGTAGCGGCAATATACAGAACTATGTACTTTACTCAAGACGATATAAAACGAATCAAGGAGGCTTCCAAAGGCAGGCTTCTTGATGTTATCGGTGACTTCCACGAACTGCGCAAACGGGGGGCCGAATATAAATGCGAATGCCCTAAATGCCATGGACAGGAGAAGTTGCATATCTCTCCGGCCAAACAGATTTTCAAATGCTTCAGTTGCCCGGATATAAAAGGCAAGGAACCGCTGGACTATCTGCAGAGGGCAGAAGACATGCAGTTCCTGGAAGCATGTGATTACCTGGCACGCAAATTCAATGTATTGCTCGACCCGAAGCCGGAGAAACAGGCTCTTGAACCTATACTTTCAAGAAATATCATAAAATTGCAAATCACTGATAATCATATACTATCCAAAGTATAGGGTAAATCTAAATCTTTCTAAATGCCTTTTGCTATTCCGAATATTGGGTGTATATTTGGGTGTAGAATTTCAAACGCACCCAATTATGAATATCAAACGTAACATCATTTTTGCATTGGAAAGCCGGAAAAAGAACGGAGTGCCAATCGTGGAGAACGTACCCATCCGTATGCGTGTCATATATGCAAGCCAACGCATCGAGTTTACAACAGGCTATCGGATTGATGTAGCCAAATGGGATGCCGACAAACAACGGGTAAAGAACGGATGCACCAACAAACTAAAGCAAAGCGCATCCGAAATCAATGCGGACTTGCTGAAATACTATGCCGAGATTCAAAACGTATTCAAGGAATTTGAGGTACAGGAAGCCATGCCAACCACCCAACAGCTAAAGGATGCGTTCAACCTGCGGATGAAAGATGCCAACGAAGAGCAGCAGGAAGAAACACAGATAAGCTTTTGGGAGGTATTCGATGAATTTGTAAAGGAGTGTGGCAATCAGAATAATTGGACGGCATCCACCTACGAGAAATTCTCAGCAGTGAAAAACCACCTCAAAGAGTTCAAGGAAGATGTAACCTTTGAATACTTCAATGAGTTCGGCTTGAACGAGTATGTGAATTTCCTGCGTGACAAAAAGGATATGAGGAACAGCACCATCGGCAAACAGATGGGATTCCTCAAATGGTTTCTGCGCTGGAGCTTCAAAAAAGGGCATCATCAGAACATGGCATACGATACTTTCAAACCCAAATTGAAAACCACCTCTAAAAAGGTGATATTCCTGACTTGGGACGAATTGAACAGACTGAAAGATTACCAGATACCAAAAGACAAACAATATCTGGAACGTGTCAGGGACGTTTTTCTGTTCTGTTGCTTCACAAGTCTGCGATATTCAGATGTTCGTAACCTGAAAAGAAGCGATGTGAAACCCGACCATATCGAAGTTACCACAGTCAAAACGGCAGACAGTCTGATAATTGAACTTAACGACCACAGCAAAGCCATACTTGAAAAATACAAGGAAGTTCATTTTGAAAACCATATGGTACTGCCCGTCATCAGTAACCAAAAGATGAATGATTATTTGAAAGAATTGGGGGAACTGGCTGAAATCAATGAGCCTGTACGGGAGACTTATTATAAAGGAAATGAACGTATAGATGAAGTCACCCCGAAATACGCATTGCTAAGCACCCATGCAGGAAGAAGAACATTTATTTGCAATGCGCTGGCTCTCGGTATTCCGGCACAGGTAGTAATGAAATGGACGGGGCATAGCGACTATAAAGCCATGAAACCTTATATTGACATAGCGGATGATATTAAGGCAAATGCCATGAACAAGTTTAACCAACTATAAAAGTATCAATCAGTTTCATAAATTATCCACTATTTGAATTATATTTGCGACAACAATAAACATTGAAACATGGAAAACAACAAAGAACATCATATAGAAAGAACGAACTTTGACGCATTTGTTCATGCTGTCGGTTCGGAAATAGAACAAGCGCAAGTCCGGCTGATTACCGCAGCCAATGCGCAAATGCTATTCCATTACTGGAAAATGGGCAACTATATCCTGTATCATCAGAACTTACAAGGCTGGGGAAGCAAAATCATCAAGCAACTGGCAAAGGCTATCCGATTCAATTATCCTGAAAAGAAAGGCTATTCGGAACGTAACCTTACTTATATGTGCCAATTCGCACGGTCATATCCGCTGAACGTGCTACGAAGTTTCATTGATACGGATGCAAGGCTATCTGTTCCAAGCATACAGAATGTCACGGATGAAGTCTTGAAACTAAACAACGGACAATTTACGCAAGAACTTACTGCGCAAATACAATCCACTGATAGTCAGTTGTTAGAATTTACGCAAGAACCTCTTGCGCAAATTCAGAATGTTGCCAAAACTGTATCTGCCATTTACCGGATAACGATTGAGGATATAGAAAAATTATTTTTGGCATCCCCTGTTGCCAGAATAAATTGGGCAAGCCATGTAATCATGCTCAATAATTCGCTTCCATTAGGTGTAAAATATTGGTACATGAAGCAATCGGTAGAAATGGGCTGGAGCAGCAATGTTCTTAAAATACAAATTGAAACCAACCTATATAACAGACAAATCAGCAACAACAAGGTAAACAATTTCACAGCCACACTTCCGGCACCACAAAGCGACCTTGCCAATTACCTACTGAAAGACCCGTATATCTTCGATTTGGCAGGAGCGAAAGAAAAGGCAGACGAAAGGGACATAGAGGAGCAACTGGTAAAGCACGTTACCCGTTATTTGTTGGAAATGGGCAACGGTTTTGCCTTTGTCGCCCGACAAAAGCATTTTCAAATAGGCAACAGCGATTTCTTTGCCGACCTTATTCTATATTCCATTCCCCTACACGCATACATCGTAGTGGAATTAAAGGCTACCCCATTCAAACCGGAGTATGCAGGACAACTGAACTTCTACATCAATGTGGTGGATGACAAGATGAGGGGAGAGAATGACAACAAGACTATCGGGTTGTTGCTGTGCAAAGGAAAAGACGAAGTTGTAGCACAATACGCCTTGACAGGCTACGACCAGCCGATAGGTATCAGCGATTATCAGTTGAGCAAGGCTATACCTGAGAATTTAAAATCAGTTCTGCCAAGTATAGAAGAAGTAGAGGAAGAACTGACTTCCTTTCTTGATAAAGATAAGAATCCATAAACTAAGTGTACATGGCAGTAGAAATACAGATTATGATTCCCCAATATGGCGAACTCAATCGAATATACAGCGATTTTATAATCAGCCATACTTTCTCTTTTGACAAGCAGAAATTCATCACGGACTTCTATAAGCAATACAATGATACAACAGCTTTTGAAGCCGCTATCCTTGAACTGGTGCTTGACAAACATAAAGAACAATATACTCTGATTCTCAACAGCCTGAGAACCGAGATAGAGAAGAACATACTGATTTACGAAAAACATCCATTGTTTGATGATGAGATAATTTCCCGTGTATGCTACAACTTCGCTGGCAGATATGACACTGATATAGAAGCGCAGTTGAGAGTTACACAAAAATTAAGCAAGCCCTTGAATGAAGCATATAACAGATATGATTCCATTGGCTACAGGGAACATACGGCAGAGGAAGAGAAGCAAGCCGAGAAGGAGTATGAACGCTGCAAGGCTGAATACGACAAGGAAAAGAAGGAATTGGACAAACTCTATGAATTGCAAAAGCAAGACAGGAAAGAGGCTTTTCAATATACGGAAAACCTTTCCGATAATGTTTACCGCCTGAGTATTCTTTTTATGGAAATCTTGAAAAAGTACCTTCCTGATGATGTGAAAGAGAAACGACCGGAGGAATCTGTCGAGCAAAATGCGCAAAAAGAAGTACAGAATACACCGGAGGAACAGCATGAATATTTTGACATGAAGCCGCTTTCGCCCATTCATGGAACCTGTGTCGGGGAACAGTTCGAAGCCATTACCATAGCGGACTTCTATGCCAATATAAACCTGTACCCCTGCAAGAACAAACTAAAAATCAAGGCAAGGGAAAAGATACGGGTGTGTTACCTGATATTCCTGATGAGCGAAAAACTATCCAAGCAATACAGGGATGAATGGCGAGACAAGATATTGAAACTACTGGATATTGACGAGAGCTATTACAGGTCGAAGTACAAAGAACCCGTTTCCGATTTTCCGAGTGACAGCAACCAGAAATTCGCCAAAGAAATGGAAAGCATATTCAGATAATCCGTGATATATCCTGACATTCCACGAATTACCACTTTTACCACTCAAATTAATTTTTGAGTGGTATTTTTATTATTTGATATTCAGCGATATATAACGACTTCAGATTTATATCATCCACATCCTTACCACTTATAACCATACCTAATTTTGCATCGTTCGAGAACAGAAATAACAGCCAGTGCGCAGGGCTGATTGTTAAACGACTAAATAGATTGGATGATGACAAATCTTCAAGAGTTATTATTAAAACCCGTCTGGCAGATGACAGGCGAAGAGTTCATATTCCTAAGCAAGCACGCTTCCAACCAAACGGAAGCGCAACCGCAGCCCGTCACGGACACAGAAAGAAAGTATGTGTACGGAATACTTGGCATTGCCAAACTGTTCGGGTGCAGTCTGCCCACCGCCAACCGTATAAAGAAAAGCGGAAAGATTGACAAAGCCATTACGCAAATAGGACGCAAGATTATCGTGGATGCGGAACTTGCCCTTGAACTGGCCGGAAAGAAAACCGGAGGACGGAAATAACGGGAGGTGTACTTATGGATTATATGAAAGACAACAAGGAAATATCGGCAGAAGAAGCCGTAATCCTTTGGCAAGCCTCACGTTTGAGCCTGTCGAAAAGTTACGAGAAAGCACCTGAAATTCTCAAAGTACATGGTTCCGTCATAGGAACATTGGGAAATTTCAGCGCATCCATCGGCAAAGCCAAGAGCAAAAAAACTTTCAATGTGTCGGCTATCGTAGCCGCCACATTGAAGAACGGTACGGTATTGCGATATGTGGCGGAACTTCCGGAAGACAAACGGAAAATCCTTTATGTGGACACGGAACAGAGCCCTTATCATTGCCTGAAAGTCATGAAACGTATTTTACGGATGGCAGGACTTCCCGATGACAGGGACAATGAGCATCTTGAATTTCTCGCTTTGAGGAAATACACGCCCGAACAGCGTATCAGGATTGTAGAGCAGGCTATCTACAATACGCCTGACATAGCCCTTGTAATCATAGACGGCATCCGTGACATGGTATATGACATCAACAGTCCCGGTGAATCGACACGCATCATATCCAAACTGATGCAGTGGACGGACGACAGGCAGATACATATCCACACGATACTCCACCAGAACAAGGGGGATGAGAACGCGAGGGGACATATCGGTACTGAACTGAACAACAAGGCAGAAACCGTACTCCTTGTGGAAAAGGACAAGAACAATGGAGATATAAGCAATGTTTCAGCCATGCACATACGGGCAATGGACTTCGAGCCTTTCGCATTCCGTATCAATGACAACGCCCTGCCCGAACTCATGGAGGGGTACAAGCCCAAAGCCAAGAAACCGGGAAGACCGGAAGAGGAAAAGTTCGACCCTTACAGGCATATCACCGAACATCAGCACCGAATCGCACTGGAAGCTGTTTTCGGGCTGAAAGAGGAATACGGCTACAAGGAGCTGGAAGACACCTTAATCAAGACATACGTGTCAGTGGGTGTAAAGCTGAACCATAAAAAGGCGGTATCGCTCATCACCATGCTTCGGAACAAACGGATGATAGTGCAGGAGAACGGCAGAAAGTACACGTTCATGCCCGACTTCCACTATTAACCCACACCTTGCAATCGCTTCACTTTATTCCGAGGGTCTATATATTAGGGATAAAGCGAAGTGGTTGCGGAATGTGGTAAAACCGCTTCACTTTATTACCGTACTCTATATATACGAAAATAAAGTGAAGTGATTATAGACCGTACTTCATAAAGAGGTACGGGCGAAAAGAGAAATAAACCAATTCAATTATCATTAAACCTTTCATTTTATGGATATACAGACAGCGAAACAAATCAAGATAGCAGATTATCTGCACAGTCTGGGCTTTTCTCCCGTCAAACAGCAAGGGATAAACCTGTGGTACAAATCACCGCTAAGGGAAGAAACGGAAGCCTCGTTCAAGGTGAATACCGAACGCAACCAATGGTATGATTTTGCACTCGGCAAGGGTGGGAATATCATCGCACTGGCACAGGAACTTTATTGTTCCGACCATGTGCCATTTCTCCTGCAAAGAATCGAAGAACAGACACCCCGTATTCGTCCCGTATCTTTTTCTTTTGGCAAGCAGTCATCTTCCGAGCCAAGTTTTCAACAACTGGAGATTGTGCCGCTTTCTTCTCCTTTCCTGCTCACCTACTTGCAGGAAAGGGGAATAAACATTGCACTGGCGAAAAGAGAATGCAGTGAAGCGCACTTCACCCATAACGGCAAACGGTATTTCGCCATCGCCTTTCCTAATGTATCGGGTGGGTATGAAATCCGCAACAGATATTTCAAAGGCTGTATTGCCCCAAAGGAAATATCCCACATCAGACAATCGGGGACAGCAAGGGAAACGTGTTATGTGTTCGAAGGTTTTATGGACTATCTTTCATTCCTTACTTTGAGATTGGAGAATTGCCCGAAATATCCCGAACTGGACAGGCAAGATTATATGGTGCTGAACTCCGTAGCCAATGTTTCCAAAGCCCTCTATCCTTTGGGGAACTACGAGTGAATCCATTGTTTCTTTGACAATGACCGTACAGGGATGGAAGCACTCCAACAAATCCGTATGGAATACGGCAGGGACTTATATATCCGTGATGCTTCGCAGACCTACAGCGGATGCAAGGATTTGAACGAATACTTACAGAAACAGACTGAAAGAAACAGGCAAGTCCGGTCTGCAAAGGAAACGCACAGCCGACCACCGAAAAAGAAAAACGGCTTTCGGTTATAGCCCACTATAACTACACGCTTCGCTTTCGTAGTTGTGGGCTCTCCCGAGGGGATTAGGGCTTTGCCCTAATGATCCACTCAGGGCGTTTCTCCCCTGAGAACCCAGACCAAAGAGTGACCCTCTCTTTGGAAACTCCGCTTATGGGTTGCACCCCTAAGAACCCCTCTGCGAAAGCGAACAAAACAATCTATCGTAAACAATAAATCTGAATAGTAGTATGGCAATAAAATCAAGCATACATATCAAACCTTGCAACACCAAATCAAGCGAGGCTCACAACAGGAGGACTGCCGAGTATATGCGTAATATCGGAGAGTCCAGAATCTACATTGTGTCCGAACTCTCTGCCGACAACGAGCAGTGGGTAAACCCGGACTTCGGCAATTCGAATTTGCAGACGCACTACGACAACATCAAACGGATGGTAAAGGAGAAGACAGGTCGTGCCATGCAGGAGAAAGAGCGTGAGCGCAAAGGGAAGAACGGAAAAATCATAAAAGTGGCAGGATGCTCGCCTATCCGTGAGGGTGTGTTGCTCATCAAACCGGACACCACACTGGCAGACGTAAAGAAATTTGGCGAAGAATGCCAAAGACGCTGGGGCATCACTCCGCTTCAAATCTTCCTGCACAAAGATGAAGGGCATTGGCTGAACGGACAGCCTAATGCAGAGGACAAGGAAAGTTTCCAAGTAGGTAAAAAATGGTTCAAGCCAAATTATCATGCTCATATCGTTTTCGACTGGATGAACCACAACACAGGCAAGAGCCGAAAGCTCAATGACAATGATATGATGGAAATGCAGACCTTGGCATCCGACATCCTATTTATGGAACGTGGAAAATCCAAAACCATTACAGGCAAGGAGCATTTGGAGCGAAGCGATTTCATCATCGAGAAACAGAAAGCCGAACTGCAACGTATAGATGAAACCAAGCGACACAAGGAACAACAGATAAATCTTGCTGAACAGGAGCTGAAACAGGTGAAATCAGAAATACGCACTGACAGGCTAAAGAAAACAGCCACCAATGCAGCCACCGCCATAGCAAGCGGTGTCGGTTCTCTTTTCGGAAGTGGAAAATTGAAAGAGCTGGAACAAGCCAACGAGAAATTGCGTCAGGAAGTGGTCAAGCGCAATAAGGGTATTGACGAACTAAAAGCCAAGATGCAACAAATGCAGGAACAGCACGGCAAACAGATACGCAATCTTCAAGGAATACACAACCAAGAACTTGAAACCAAAGACAGAGAAATATCACGACTGAATACCATCCTTGAAAAAGCGTTCAATTGGTTTCCATTGCTCAAGGAAATGTTGAGAATGGAAAAACTATGTTATGCCATCGGATTTACCAAAGATATGGTAAATAGCCTTTTGACAAAAAAGGAAGCTATCAGATGTAATGGAAAAATCTATTCCGAAGAACATAGACGAAGATTTGAAATCAAAAACGACATCTTCAAAGTAGAAAAAAATCCGACCGATAATCGTAAATTAATACTAACTATAAACAAACAGCCGATAGGAGAATGGTTCAAGGAGCAATGGGAGAAATTAAGGCATGGTTTGCGACAATCAGCAGAAGAACCAAGAAAAAGTAGAGGATTCAGAATGTAATCTTGATAGTATTTGATTGTATCTCAATAAAATTCCATATCTTTGTAAGTGGATTAGGGCAACCATTTCCAAGACATAGAAGAAAAAGAAGAAGCGTTATGCTTATCTTGTACTTGAAAACGTAGGAAATTTTCAAATTGGATACAAGGATAGCATAGTGGTTCTCACGCTATAGCGTGGGCTGCTATTGTTACATCTGTATCCAAGGTTTCCTACGACCTTCAAGTAGAGTGTGGCATACAGTTCCACGCTTCGTGTTAAAAGGTATATAGTATGATTTTTAAATGGCTTAAAAAACTGTTTGGATTATATGATAGTTCACCAACTGAAATCCTTTCAAATGGTGAACTCAAGCCATCTGCACCTAAATCGCTTTGTGATGAATTTGACAAAAGAAAAGAACGTGTAAAGCAAAATAGGGACAAACTTAAACAATCATCAACTGATTGGTATGTTTTAAATATTCCTCCCCAAAAAGATGAATTACAAACTCGTGTCTTTTCACCGCATAAATTTGAGAATATACCTTCTCTCCAAGCTTTAAAAGATGAAAGATTAAGAAAAGAGGCATATGAATTAAAAGTACGAGAGGAAAAGGCAAAATTATTATTGGATAAACTTGAAATCCTTATTGCGCAGCGAAAGTGTCAAGAGGCAAAGCAAATAATGGATGAAATTACGCATGAAATAGTGCGTACAAAAGATTCGATTATAATAAAACAATATGCGAATATACAAAAATCATTATCTGAATTAGAAAAAGAATTAGAACATGAAAGATTTGTTAAGTTAGCCGAAGAGCAAAAACGCAAAGAGGAAGAAGAACGTAAGAAAAGAGAAAGAGAAGAAAAGGAAAAGGTAGAGAATGAAAAAAGAATAGCAGAAGAACGAATACGGCGACAGCAGGAAGCAAATAGACTTGCGGAAGAAGCCCAAAAAAAAGAACAAGCCGAACAAGCGGAAAGGCAAAGATTGGAATCGTTGTCTGCTGAACGCAAAGAAAATTGGCTTGCATTCAAGCAAGTATTGGAAAACAATGGTATCCGCTATTTGTATCATTTTACAGATAGAAGGAATATTCCATCCATTAAACGGCATGGAGGGTTGTTGTCTTGGAGTTATTGTGAAAAGCATAAAATCGACATACCGAATCCCGGAGGCGGAAATTTAAGCCGTAATTTGGATGAGATGCGGAATTTACAAGACTATGTTCGTTTGAGCTTCACAACAGAACATCCTATGATGTATGTTGCCATGAAAGATGGGAGAATTAGTAATCCTGTCATTCTAAGAATAGATCCAAGTGTGGTATATTTGCAGCATACAATGTATGCAGACATGAATGCTACAACTACGAAACGAACACCTAATATAGGCAAATCCTTGGAAGATTTTAAGAAAATACATTTTTCCACCGTTAAGGCACATAAACATTTTGATTTAGACGAAAATGAACGACCGTATTTCCAAGCGGAAGTAATGGTCATGACATTCATTCCCAAGAAATATATTATAAACCTTGATACTTTTTGATTATGATATACATAGAAAGTAGGAAACGAAAATTGGAGAAGATAAAAGAAGAATATCCAGACGCTGTAATCTTGGATATCACTTCTAACTCAGAGACTCGGTATGCAAAGATTCTGAGTCCATTTTATCCTCATGGGAACATTCCTATTCCTTTTACTGACGGATTAAAGGCAACTTGTGTTGAAGCTGTGTGGCAAGGGTTAAAGGTCTTTGAAGGTGTAGGCGTTGATTTTGCAACATTTAAGAATGACACCATGCGTGATTTGAAAAGAACGGTACGGAAATATGGTGTACCCAAAGGGCACAGTAAGGGTGCATACAGCAAAGAGCTGTTGGGGTATTTTGAAGCAAGAATGCTCATTTATCTTCCTACCTATAAATGGGTGTTAGATAATGTGCCAGAAGTCCACCATGTTGTAGAGAGAATAAAGGAACAAAGCAAAATTCAAGATATAGTCTTACTTGACTATAATACAAATATAGATTTTCGTGATATTTCAAAACCTATGTCTCATGCTGGCTTGGTAAAATTATATATAGAGGGTAAATATCCTGATAATATGGATAATTATAAGCCTATGAACAAGGAGGAAATAGAAGAGAAAAAAATCAGAGAAAAAGAATTTAAGAAAGAGTTAAAGAAAAAAGCGAAAGAAAAGAGAAAGGAACAAACCAACAATTTGTTCGACGAAATCAAATAATCAAAAAATATAATGACAATGAATAATTTACATGAATATATCGGCTTGATTATTGCTATAATAGTTGTCTTGATTGTTATTGCAGCCCAAATCTATAGCTTTCTTAAAACAAAGAAAAAAATTTCAGAATTGGAAGGTCTATTTGAAGATGTTGATAATTTGTCTCTCAAAGAAACATCGATAACATCTGGTATCTTGCAAAATAAGTCCTCATTACAGAAGTTCTTGCAGAACATACCTTCCCGTTATAGCGATGAAGATGATAGCGGTGATGAATATACAGATTTGTCGTTGATAGTTCCTCAAAACAAAAATATCTATGGGAAATTAGGATTGATTATTTATCGCACTAATGAATATTTGTGCAAAAACACTGGAACAAGCGCAGATTTGGGAATACTTGAAGATATTTGTGATAGTCAAAAAGGAGCATTAGAAGATGAAATACATAATAGCCTTAACGTTCCTCTTTATTTAGGTTTAGCAGGAACATTCGTTGGTATAATTACGGGGCTGATAGGGGTTGATTTCAATCAGATTTTTGGCGAAACTGATAATTTAAGTGGATTGCAGCATCTTTTGTATGGTATTATAGCAGCCATGTGCGCAAGTTTACTGGGATTGGGCTTTACTGTATATAATAGCGCTATATCATATAAATCTGCTGTAGCCAAATCCAATGAGGGCAAAGAAGAATACATGAACTTTTTAAGAAGAGAGTTGATGCCGTTATTATCAAATAGTATGGCTTCAAGTCTAAATTCATTAAAAGGTGTGCTTGGACATTTTGTGGACAAGTTCGGACGTAATCTTGATGCGTATGCTAATTCGGCAGAATTATTGAATGACAATCTTGAAAAACAGCATCTTGTCTTAGCCGAAATAAATAAACTGAGCCTTACGCAAACGGCTAATAAAATAGCTGCAACATTTATGCAGTTAAAAGATTCTGCCGATTCTTTAAATGTTTTCAAATCTTATCAAGAACAACTTAATTCTACCATAGCAAATGTATCAGGTATTGTTAATCAAACTCAAACAATCATTGATAAGTTCAAGGACTTTTCTACAGGATTGTCTGTGGTGGTCAGTAATCAAAACAAGACAACAGAACTTCAACGCGAATTTCAAGAAGCCATAACGACTCATTTTCCAACAGGAGCAGAAGCAAGGGATATTTGGAGAAAGGAATTTGACTTGTTTATATCTGAAGGGAAGCAAGTATCTGAAAGCTTATCTACCCAACTTACGGCTTCAACAGAACATATACAAAATTTTGTGGCTAATAATAAAGAGTTCTTTGATACATTTGATAAATTGAAAGAAGTGCTTGATACAATGGTACAATATACGCAAGTTCAAGCGGAATGTTATAAGGATATGAAAGGCGAAATCTTAAACCTTAGAACAGATTATCATAACGCTCAACTTGATAGCATAGAATTGAACAAATCTATTCTTAAGGCAATAGAAACAATGACAAAATCTATTAAGGACTTAAAAGAAGAAAAGTAATTATGCCAAGAAACAGAAGTAACACTTTCTGGTTAAGTTATTCTGACCTCATGACAAGCTTATTTTTTATTATGCTTGTTTTATTTATAGTGTGCGTTGTTAAAATGAAAGGCATTAATGACCAATTAGATAAAGAGGTAAATGCTAAAGAAGAACAGCTCAGAAAAATCGAAGAACTAAATAACTCTATTAAAGAGATAGATAATAAGTATTTCGCATACGATGAGCAATTTAAGAGGCATACATTAAAAGACATTGAAGTATCTTTTAATACCTATAGTTCTAATATTTATGATATAGAGCAAGAGCAACTTGATAAATTACTAAAAGCAGGTCTGGCAATCGCCCATTTTATGAATAGTGCCAAAAGCAAAATTCCAGAAGCTCAATATATGCTTATCATAGAAGGACAATCATCAAAAGATTATTATACAAGAAATTATGAGCTTAGCTATGAAAGAGCATTAGCTTTAATTAAATTCTGGTCAAGTAATGGTATTGAGTTCGATTCACTTGGCAATTGTGAGGTTCTAATTTCAGGAAGTGGACAATCAAGTAAATTTAGAGTTCAACCTGATATTAGAGGGAATAAAGATAACCAACGATTCGTTATGCACATAATCCCTAAACCCGGCATCATAGAATAAATCAAAAAAGGTAGTCAAATGATAGTATACTAAACTCCATTTGATTACCTTTATATAACTGCAATAAAGCTAATCTTAAATAATGCAAAAACACCCAATTTTACATTCTTGGGTGTAAAATTGGGTGTTTATTTCACAATTTGCTGATTTTCAGCATTTATTGCGGAGAGACAGGGATTCGAACCCCGGGTACCTCGCAGTACAACGGTTTTCAAGACCGCCGCAATCGACCACTCTGCCACCTCTCCAAGACTTCTTTTTTCAAAAGTACTTTCTGTTGAAAGCGCTGCAAAGGTACGACTTTATTTTAAATAAGCAAATAGTTTACCAGTTTTTTTGCTATAAAATTTTCAAATCGTATTTTTGCATACGAATAATAAACGAAAGAAATAAATCATGATATACCCTCAGAATTTCGAACAGAAAATAGGTTTCGATTCCATCCGTCATTTACTAAAAGAGAAATGTCTCAGCACATTAGGTCAAGAAAGAGTAGATGAAATGAACTTCTCAGAATCCTTTAAGGATATTAATGAATGGCTGGAACAGGTGATGGAATTCATGCGCATCATACAAGAGGAAGACAGTTTTCCCGACCAATATTTTTTTGATGTACGACCATCACTAAAACGTATCCGCGTAGAAGGTATGTATTTGGATGAGCAAGAACTGTTTGATTTACGCCGTTCTTTAGAAACAATTCGTGATATCATCCATTTTCTGACACTGACCTCGAATGACGAAGAACAAGAAAAAGAAAACTCCCCCTACCCTGCCCTACAAAAACTGGCAGGAGATATTATCGTGTTTCCTCAACTCATTACGCGTATAAACAACATCTTAGACAAATTCGGAAAAATCAAAGACAACGCTTCTTCCGAATTATTACGCATCCGCAGAGAGTTGGCCTCGACAGCCGGAAGCATATCACGCAGTTTGAATGCAATTCTACGCAACGCTCAAGCAGAAGGTTATGTTGATAAAGATGTAACTCCTACCATGCGTGACGGAAGACTCGTCATCCCTGTCGCACCGGGATTAAAACGGAAAATCAAGGGAATTGTACACGATGAATCATCCACCGGCAAAACAGTTTTCATAGAACCGGCCGAAGTAGTGGAAGCAAACAATAGAATACGGGAATTGGAAGGAGAAGAACGCCGGGAAATCATCCGTATCCTGACAGATTTCTCTATCATAATCCGCCCACAGGTCCCCGCCATCCTCCAGTCATACGAGTTTTTGGCAGAAATTGATTTCATCCGTGCCAAAGCCCATTTTTCCATTCAGACGAACGCCACCAAACCATCATTGGAAGACAAACAGATTTTGGACTGGACCATGGCCATACACCCACTATTGCAACTCTCGCTGGCCAAGCATAATAAAAAGGTTGTTCCTCTAGATATAGAACTAACTAAAAATCAACGCATTCTAATTATATCCGGACCGAATGCCGGAGGTAAATCCGTTTGTCTGAAGACTGTGGGATTACTACAATATATGTTACAATGTGGTATGCCGGTTCCGATGCATGAACGTAGCCATGCCGGATTATTCGGCAGTATCTTTATAGACATAGGTGACGAACAAAGTATCGAAGACGATCTGAGTACCTACTCCTCACACCTTACCAACATGAAAACAATGATGAAAAGCTGTAACGAACGCAGCCTTATCCTCATTGATGAATTCGGCGGAGGTACAGAACCACAAATTGGAGGAGCCATAGCTGAAGCTGTGTTGAAACGTTTCAATGAAAAGGGCACATTCGGCGTTATCACCACTCATTATCAAAATTTGAAACATTTTGCCGAAGATCACGAAGGAGTGGTTAATGGTGCCATGTTATATGACAGGCATTTAATGCAAGCTTTATTCCAATTACAAATAGGAAATCCGGGAAGTTCATTTGCAGTAGAAATAGCTAGGAAAATAGGTTTACCGGAAGAAGTAATAGCCGACGCATCCGAAATTGTAGGGAGTGAATATATCAATGCTGATAAATATCTACAAGATATCGTACGTGACAAACGTTATTGGGAAACCAAGCGTCAGAACATCCGCAAACGAGAAAAACAGATGGAAGAAACCATCGCCAAATACGAAGAAGAACTACAGGAACTGGAGAAAAGTCGTAAAGAGATTTTACGAAAGGCCAAAGAAGATGCGGAAAAATTGATACAGGAATCAAATGCCCGAATTGAAAATACCATCCGTATCATCAAGGAAGCACAAGCCGACAAAGAACGTACACAATCGGCACGTCAGGAACTGACTGATTTTAAAAATCAGATAGAAGATATCGAGAAAAAGAACAAGGAAGATGAAATCATCCGGAAAATGGAAAAACTCCGTGAAAAACAAGAGCGGAAAAAAAACAAAAAGGATAAAGCCAAAACGGAATCTTCCCAACTGTCAATACCCAAAGAACAGCCTATCACTGTAGGTAGCACTGTAAAGATCAAAGGTCAATCCAGTGTCGGAGAAGTACTAGGAATTAATGGCAAAAATGCAATAGTTATGTTCGGAATGATAAAAACCAATGTAAAACTGGATAAGCTGGAACGTAGCACACCAATACAGCCCACCCAGAAAACAATGGTAAAAAGTACCTTCGTCAGCAGTGAAACACAAGATCGGGTATATGAAAAGAAACTAAATTTCAAACAAGATATTGATGTACGCGGTATGCGTGGCGATGAAGCGATACAGGCAGTAACTTATTTTATCGATGATGCCATACTATTGGGAATAGACCGTGTACGTATCCTTCACGGAACAGGTACAGGCATACTGCGCACCCTGATTCGCAGCTATTTGGGAAGTGTTCCAGGAGTAGCACACTATCAAGACGAACACGTACAATTTGGTGGGGCAGGTATTACTGTAGTAGACTTAAAATAATATTTTAATAGAATAAGAGGCTGTTTTTAATTAATTTTCTCTATATTCGCACTAAAATTAGAGAAAATTAAAAGCAAAGGTGGCAGCGGGAACTTCTCATACAACTATAAGTATTAAGCTTAATGAGCAAGGGTTTCATGATATTTTCAATAAATATTATGTAACTCTATGCTTATTTGCCAATCAATATACAGAAAACCAAGAAACTTCAGCAGATATTGTACAAGATTCATTTGCCAAACTATGGCAAATAAGAGAAGATTTTTTTTATCTGCATCAGGTAAAAGCATTTTTATATACAGCTGTACGCAATAAAGCACTCAACGAACTGGAGCATTCAAAAGTAGTATATGAATACGCTCAAAATGTCATCGAAAAGAAAAAGGATTCCTTTTTTCACGATGCAATCGTTGAAGAGGAAACTTATCGTATCGTTTCTGAAGCCATAAATAAATTACCTGACCAAATGAAAGCCATTATGCAACTATCTCTGGAAGGGAAAAAAAACGCAGAAATAGCAGACAGACTAAACATATCTACAGAAACAGTCCATACATTAAAGAAAATAGCCTACAAGAAACTCAGAGAGAACTTGAAAGACTACTATTACTTCCTCTTGTTCTTTATATAAAAAGACATTAATTTGTTTTTTTTCAAAAAAAGTCGTTTTATTATTCACCCAAATTTCAAACAGACCTGTTTTATTATAAAAGAGATAAAAAACAGGTCAAAATATGATAAAACAAGATTTCTATATAGCCAACCTCATAGCAAGGTATCTGTCGGAAGAAATAACCCCGGAAGAAACAATAAAACTAACTGCTTGGAGAGAAGAATCTACAGCGCACGAGATTTTATTCAAGAAAATTTGTGATGAAGAAAACCAAAAGCAACATTTCCGGAAAAATACGGCATTCAATCCTTCATCCGGATGGAAAGAAGTGGAAAAGCGAATCAAAAGAAATAATAACAGAAGCAGATATATCAAAATAGTAAGTTATGCCGCAATCATTCTGTTACCTGTCCTTTTTGTAAGTATTTCCATGAAATTCACCTCGCCCGTTTCTCTTTCGGACAAACAGTTCATCGCACAATCCATTCTACCTGGGGAATCCCAAGCTATTCTGACATTGGAGGACGGCCAGACAATCCATATAAATAAAGAAACAGAGAGTCTGCTTGAGAAAATAGACGGAGCCCGAGTCCACATGGACTCTACAATGCTGAATTACCAAGTAACATCAAAAACAGTCCCAAAAAACAAGCCTGTATATAATAAAGTGGAAACTCCACGAGGTGGAGAATATGCTCTATTGTTAAGTGATGGAACAAAAGTGCATCTGAACGCAATGACCAGTCTCCGCTTTCCTGTGACATTTGATAACGGTCCACGCAAAGTGGAACTGGAAGGCGAGGCCTATTTTGAAGTCTGCAAAACAGGGCAACCATTTATAGTATGCACTCAAGGCATGCAAGTAGAAGTGTTGGGAACCACATTCAACATCTCTGCTTATCCACAGGAAGAGTATCAGACAACTTTGGTAAACGGTTCTGTCAAAGTAAATACAGAAACTGGAGAAAGCTGTATTTTAAAGCCTTCCCAGCAAGCTACCATCAGCCTCGGAAACAGCAGCATACAGATACGCATGGTAGATGCCGGATTTTATACCTCATGGATAAAAGGAAAAATTCATTTCAAAGACCAGCGATTGGAAGATATCATGAAAATACTATCACGCTGGTATGACATGGAAGTAATTTTTGCCAATGAGAAAATAAAAGACCTACGCTTCGGATGCAATGTAGATCGGTATTCGGAAATCACTCCATTTGTACGTTTGTTGGAAGAGACTCAAAAAGTACACGTAAAAGTCAATAACAAAACAATCACATTCTATAACTAATAAAAATGATGTATTATGGACAAAAAACACAACTACACCAATCACGGTAAAAGTAGTAAACGTTTGTGGATTACGTTCCTATTTTTCTGTATCATTACCACAGGTTTTATGCAGGCTGCCAACAAAGTGTTTGCACAAGCCACTGTCACAGCCTCATTCAAGAATGCCACGTTGAGTGAAATTCTTTGGGAAATCCAAAGACAAACCGACTTTACTTTTGTATACAGCACCAATGATGTAAAACAAATAAAAGTCCAAAACCTAAATGTAAATAACGAAAAAATAGCCAATGTGCTTGATAAATGTCTTATGAATAGCGGTTTGACCTATTCAGTTCACAACGGCGTTATTGCTATCAAGCAAATTGAAGAAAAAAAGTCTGCTGTTCCTCAACAGAAAACAACATTAACCGGTACAGTACTGGATGAGACGGGAGAACCTATTATTGGAGCGAATATCTTAGTCAAAGGTACTACGAATGGAACTACTACAGATTTGGACGGGCACTTCTCATTAGATGTAGACCGTATACCTGCCACTTTGATTATCTCCTATATAGGTTATGGCAAGCAGGAAATAAAAGCCACTGCCGGAAAGATACTGAAAGTAGTCATGGCTCCTGATAATAATGTTATGGAAGAAGTGGTTGTTACCGGTTATGGTACTTTCAAGAAATCGGCATACGCAGGTTCTGCTTCTACTGTGAAGACAGGAGAATTAAAAGATTTACCCGTAGTTTCATTCTCCAGTTTGCTAGAAGGTAATGCTCCCGGAGTACAAGTCACTTCCAGTTCAGGTCAGCCTGGTGCCTCCACTTCTATCCGTATTCGTGGTATGGGTTCTTTCAATGCAAGCAATTCTCCACTATACGTAATCGATGGTGTTCCCGTCCAATCCGGTTCTGTTGCTGCTACCAGCTCCGACTCCGGATTTGACATAATGTCTACATTAAACAACTCGGATATTGAAAATATTACAGTAATAAAAGATGCTGCAGCAGCCTCCCTTTATGGTTCACGTGCTGCAAATGGAGTTATTTTAATCTCCACCAAGAAAGGAAAAAGCGGAAAAGCACAAATTTCATTAAAAGCAGACTGGGGTAGCAATGATTTCGCAATGGATTATCGCCCAGTTATGGGGGGAGAAGAACGACGTGAATATATTTACAATGGATTGATATTATATCAACAACGTAAACTAGCTGATAAAAATCCTAATATATCAGAGGAAGAGCTAATGTCACAAAGTAAAACTTATGCAGATGGGCAAATCGATAAATATGCTCCAATTCCATGGTGTGGTTTCACAGACTGGAATAAAGAGCTTTTCCAAAAGGGACATCATTCTACCTATGAAGCATCACTAGCCGGTGGCAGCGATAAATTTAAATATTACTCTTCTTTATCATATATGAAGCAGAACGGTATTGTACAAGGTTCCGGTTTGGAACGTGTAACAGGGCGTTTGAACGCAGATTTCAGTGCAACAGACAAATTGACTGTAGGCGCCAAGATACTTTTCTCAAATGTAAATCAGAGTGTTTATGACGAAGGATTCACTTATACATCTCCTTTCTATTCCTCACGTAATTGGGCTACTCCTTCAGATCCGGTCTACAATGAAGATGGCAGTTGGAATCGTAAATTTATTCGTAAAGCCAATGACCGCAACCCCAAATTATCAGCTGAATACGATTATAAACATGAAAAAATGCTACGCGCATTCAATACGCTTTATGCCGAATACGAAATCATAAAAAATCTGAAATTCAAAACAACATTCAGTTATGATTACACTACTGTAAAAGGTGAGAAATGGTATGACCCACGTACTTCCAACGGTGAAGATGAAAATGGAGAAGTAGTAAAACGCATAAGAGAATATAAAAAAATGGTATGGAGTAACACCTTAAGCTATTTAACTACTTTCAACAACATTCATCATTTGGACTTTCTTGCCGGATATGAAATTGATGATACCTACAATGACTATTTATCAGGGGAAGCTTACAATTTTACAACTCCCGACAAACATGCCATTAGTAATGGAATGAAAACAGTATCTGTAGGGGGAAGTGATTCAAGGTACAGACTGGTATCCTATTTAAGCCGTTTGAATTACGATTACAAAAATAAATATTATCTAGGAGCTAGTTTTCGTGTTGATGGCAGTTCACGTTTGCACCGTGACAATCGTTGGGGAACATTTTGGTCTGTATCCGGAGCATGGCGTACTATTGAAGAAGAATTTATGCAACCTGTAAAAGATTGGTTGACAGACTTGCGTATAAGAGCATCATACGGTGTAAACGGTACTCTTCCTTCTGATTATTTCGGCTATATGGGATTAAGCTCCATTAGTGGTGGTTACTTGGAGCAACCCGGTATTCAAATGTCCCAAATTGCAAATCCTAATCTGAAATGGGAAACCAATTATAATATGAATATTGGCTTGGATTTTGGTTTTTGGGATCGTCTGAACTTCACGATTGAATATTATACCCGTACAACTAAAAACTTATTAATGGACTGTCCTGTATCCATGACAACAGGATTTAGTAGTTATTTAATGAATATAGGTGAAGTGAAAAATAAAGGTATTGAATTAACTATTAATTCCACTAATATTAAAATAAAAGACTTTAACTGGAATACAACTTTCAATTTAGGTCATAACTCCAATAAAGTTGTAAAATTAGATGGCGAACAGACACAAATTGTCAGTGGAACCCAAATACACAAAGTAGGAAGTTCTTATCGTACATTCTATGTACAAGAATTTGCGGGCATCAATCCTGAAACAGGAAATCCTCTATTCTATACCAATGAATTGGATGAGAACGGAAATTATATAAAAGAAATTACCGAGAACTCTAAAAATGCACAATTCATTCCTTATAAACATGCAGAACCAACTGTTAACGGAGGTATCTCTAATTCATTGCGTTATAAATGGCTTGATTTAAATTTCTTATTCTCCTATCAATTCGGAGGATATTCTTATGATACTTGGGCACAAAAGACAGAACATGGCGGTTACGATTCCTATGCAAACATTCCGACTTATTATCGTGATAGCTGGAAAAAGCCAGGTGATCAAACCAATATAGAAGTATATATGCCGGGTAAATCATCTTCTGTATCAATGCATAAAATAACAAGTAGCCGCCGTATCCACAGTACTGATTATTTCCGCTTAAAAAATATCACATTCGGCATTACGTTACCTAAAGAATGGACAAATAAAATCAATATAGGAAATGTTCGTTTTTATGCATCAGCAAGCAATTTATGGACATGGGCGGCCTATGACAATTATGATCCTGAAGCTGTTAGTGCCGGTAGTGCAACTCAAACCACACCGCCTTTAAAAACCGTTACTTTTGGTCTCAACATCAATTTTTAACCACTAAAAAACAACAATATGAGAACATTACATAATTTTTTATCAATAGTCTTATCCATCGGATTGTTTACTTCATGTGGAAACGATTGGTTGGATTTAGAACCGTCCACACAAATTCCAACAGAAACGAGTATCAAATCTCTCTCCGACATTGATTATTCACTAAACGCCATTTATGCGACAATGCGTAATGCCTATGCGTATTCCGGGCGTTTAATCTACTACGGAGATGTAACAGGAGATGACATGCAAGCTGTACAATCAACTTGTAGAACAGCTCACTATTACCAAATGGATTGGTTACCTGCAAATGGACCAAGTACACACTGGTCATATCTTTATTCCATCATTCAAAACTGTAATGTAATTTTAGACGGCATTGACAATATCGAAATTCTTCCAAACGATGAAGATGAGCATATCTTCCGCAATGATTTGGAAGGACAAGCATTAGCAATACGTGGTCTGGCCCTTTTTGACCTTACGCGCTTCTTCGGATATACTTATTTAAAAGATAACGGAGCCTCTTTAGGAGTACCTATCATCACTTCAGCATCAGCCACTGCCGACAGTAAACCTTCACGTAACACTGTAGCTGAATGTTATGATCAAATAATCAAAGACTTAAAGAATGCGGCTAGTTTAATGATACCCACATATTCATGGTCAGGTACTAGTTTGAATCAAAAAGATTTATCCTTAAATAAGAAAGGTAAAATCAGTAAATGGGCCACATTAACTTTGTTAAGTCGGGCATATCTGTATATGGGGAAGAACAGTGAAGCTTTACAAGCTGCAGAAGAAGCAATAAAAGGATCGGAAGCCAATAAATACCAATTATGGAATACCGAAGAATATCCCACTGTATGGGGTACGGAAGCCTCCGAAGCAAATCCGGGAGAAATTCTCTTCGAAATAGTCAATACTACTACCGAAAGCCCCGGCAATGAAAGTATGGGATATCTAACTTCTCCAAAAGGATATCAAGATATGTGCATTACAGTCAGTTTTTATCACCATCTGTTAGAAACGCCTAATGATGTACGCATTAAGTTATTAGTTAATCAAGACAAAAAAGTAATGTATTTGAATAAGTATCAACCACAACCTGGAGAAAATATTATGGATGCCAATATTCCTATAGTACGTCTTTCCGAAACTTACTTAAATGCAGCCGAAGCAGCCGTGAAAAACGGAGATGCAACAAAAGCTGCAAAATACCTGAAAGCCATTGCACTCCGAGGAAATCCGGACTATACGATGCCCGCAAAGGTTACCCTTGATGATGTTCTAGAAGAACGCAGGAAAGAACTCATTGGTGAAGGGCACCGCATGTTTGACTTATTACGTAATAACTTACGAGTAATTCGTATTAACGAAACAGACGATATGATGAAAGAGGTAGTGCATTTCGCTGACGAAAAAACATCTATGGATTTCGACAGAAACTATTATCGTACAATATTACCTATTCCTCAAAAAGAAATTAATGCTAATTCTAATATTGTACAAACACCAGAATATCTGAAATAATAGTCAACACAAATTGATAAAATCCAAATCAATAAATCCTTCTCTTTAAGTTAGGGAGTATTATCACTCCCTAACTTAAAGAGAAATTAACTATATAAAATACATAAAGATATGAGAAAATCCTTATTATTATTCATCTTTGCTTCATGTTTATTTAATAGTTGTGATGACACCTTTACCAATGACATAATAACCACCCACCCCAATAATCCACCAAGTAATCGTTCTGCTTTTGATAATTACTTTGATTGGGACCGTATAAATGACATTGAAACTATAAACCCATTTACACATACCATAACTACCATGGGAATTCCATGGAAAAAAGGTAGCAGCAATAATCTAGGAATTCCTTCAACATGGTTAGACGAGAATGCTTCTGATCCAATATATGCAAATCGATATTATTCTAGAGAAAATGGCTGGGAACTCATTTATAGCAATATAACCGAAAGTACTCCTACAAAATATTTTGCTTTATACCACAAATATACAGGATTACTCCGTTTTTTCTTTTATGAAATAGCTTCATCAGCAGGCTTAGGTAGTTCAGAGGCCTTTTGGGGAATCCGTACAGACAAAACTACCAGTCTATTCAACTTTATGGAAGAAATTTCTATACCCATAAATCGTTCAGAAAAATCTTCATATATAGCAAGTACAGAAGGTACATTTTTAGGAAACGAGTTTGTTAGCTCTGGATATAAAGCAAACAATTGGTATGGATTAGAAATAGAGTGTGCTTATGATCCTAGTCTTAATACACAAAGCTTAGCTAATTTCGAAATTAGAGGTTGGGCTGTTAATAAAATAAAAACTACAGGTATGGCTCAAACAAGTGGAGATATCACAGGTACTATCGTAATGAACACCACTAATATTTCTAACTTCAATTTCAATCTTGCCAATACATTCAATAATTCAAAAACTTCTATTGCAGTTAATCAAGAAGGGTTTATTAATACAGTCAGTAAAGAAATTGAAAACGGAATAACTAAGAAAGATTCTTTTTGGAAAAGTATTGGAAACAGTATTAAAGGTGCAACTGTTAGTGGCATTAAAAACGGGTTAAAAGCATTAGTTACGTCAGGAGGCTCTGCAGCTGTAAGTGCCTTAAAAGGTCTAGCAGGTTCCATTATTGGCATCAACAAAAGTAAGCCTTCAATTGGACAAATTGATCTAAAAATCAATACAAATACACAAATGCAATTTGAAAGTGAACAAACAACAACTGGTTGGGGAAGTATTTCGTCATTTCCAGTAGCAGGAACCACAAACAACAATAATGATGTACCCATTTATAACTTTCCCCTTGGTGTGTGGAATCTAAAAAAATCTCCTCAAATAATCAGAAATGTCGAAGGAGAAATCGGAATGTATTATGATGCCGGATATTTTACTTATGAATATGAAGTAGGAGATTACGAAATTCTTGTTAATCCTGTTGTTTCTCAAGAATATAGGGTGTATTCCAAAGCTAATTTACTTTTCAAATCAAACAGTTATGCATCTGCCCCTCCTTTTGGCTATATAAATGAAATGAAGTATTATGGGGGAGGTTCCAGCTTTAGCACTGATATTCTAGAAGGGGATTCCAGTGATAAACATTTTCATGCACATTACCCAATAAAAAAGGATGATTTACTTATCCATCTTTATGTAGAACTAATAAATAAAAATAATCCAGATATAAAATTCAGCTTCTCAAAATATTTTGCAACTGGAGATATTATAGAAGGAACAAGCAATATAGAAGAAATAGATGATAGAGAAGGCCCCATTACTGAACATTATTAATAGATGTCCTATAAATTTATAATTTTAATATTAAATCAAATCGATGACAAGCAAGACTAATTTTATCAACTACTTTCTTCTTGCATTTACCCTCGCATTCATCAGTTCCGGCCTTAGTGCCGGAACTCTTGATTTCAAAGACAAAAAGAAAGACAAAGAGAAAAAAGAAGAATTAACAGCCGACGGTCCATACGTATTGTATCAGCCTGACGGCCAAATCAGAGTAATCAATGTAGATAAGAAAGAGAATATCATTGATACCACTTATACCACATTACCTCAAAACTTTACCCTGCATGTGACAGACCACAAAGGCAGGTTTCCATTTGATGTAAAACTACACCCGGTAAAACGTCCCGGATGGAATTATCCCCAGGCAGACAAAGTTTTTGTCATGTCCGACCCTCATGGAAGGCTGGACTGTGTAATCAGCCTGTTACAAGGCAATCATATCATTGATAAAGACTACAAATGGAGCTTCGGGAAAAACCATCTGATGATTATCGGTGATATTTTTGACAGAGGAAAAGATGTACCGCAAATCTTCTGGCTATTTTACAAACTGGAAGAGGAAGCAGCCAAAGCCGGAGGACACGTATCGTTCATACTGGGAAATCATGAACCGATGGTGCTGGCCAATGACCTCCGATACACCAAAGAAAAATATAAAATATTAGCAGAAAAACTAAAGATGGAGTACCCCCGGCTATTCGGTCCCGATACCGAACTGGGCAGATGGTTGGGAACCCGTAACACCATGCAAATGATAGGTAACGACCTATATGTACATGCCGGACTGGGCAAAGACTTCTATGACAAGAACTTGAGCATTCCCACTGTCAATGAAGAAATGAGTAAAGGACTATTTATGACGAAAAAAGAACGCAAAGCGCTTTCTCCACTCACAGCCTTCCTGTATGGAAACAGCGGTCCCATCTGGTATCGCGGACTAGTACGCACCGATGGCAAATACAATCCGCTGGCAAAAGACTCCCTAGAAATGATTATGGACCGTTATAAGGCAAAACATATTATTGTGGGACATACCATTTTCAAAGATATTTCCACTTTCTATAACGGCAAGGTTATCGGAGTAAATGTGGACAATAAAGAAAACCGGGAAAAAAAGCGCGGACGTGCCATGCTGATTGAAAATAATCAGTATTTTGTCGTCGGTGACAAAGGTATACAAAGACAATTAGAATAAAGACAATACACCAAATCCTACCGGTGGTTTTCCAAACTCTCCTGACAACTTTCCTATTTGTCAAGAGAGTTTTTCTTTTCCTTTTTTGCTACTTTCCCCCTTTTATTTTATACCTTTGTTCCTCATAATAACTAACCTTATAAAACGAAATGAAATCTATCCGAGAACTATACCGCATCGGCACCGGTCCGTCCAGCAGTCATACTATGGGACCGCGCAAGGCTGCTGAAATCTTCTTAGGAAAACATCCCGAAGCCAAAGCTTTTCAAGTTACTCTTTATGGAAGCCTCGCCGCTACCGGTAAAGGACACATGACCGATGTAGCCATTTTAGATACATTGCAACCGCATGCGCCTACAGAAATTATCTGGAAAGCCCATGTCTTCTATCCGTTTCATCCCAATGGAATGACTTTCAAATCTTTGAATGAAAAAGGAAAGGTGACAGATGAATGGACTGTTTTCAGTGTAGGCGGAGGTGCTCTAGCCGAAGAAGGGCACGACAAAGGCTCAACTCCGGAAATCTATGATATGAACCGTATGAGTGAAATCCTCTACTGGTGTGAACGTACCGGACGCAATTACTGGGAATACGTCCAGCAATGTGAAGACGAAGACATTTGGGATTATCTGGCAGAAGTATGGAAAACCATGAGAGAAGCCATTGAGCGTGGTTTGGATCAAGAAGGCGTATTACCCGGGCCACTCAATCTGCGCAGAAAAGCCTCCACTTACTATATTAAGGCAAAAGGTTATAAGGACAATCTGCGTTCCCGCGGGTTAGTATTCTCATACGCTCTAGCAGTCAGTGAAGAAAACGCCTCAGGTGGCAAAATCGTCACAGCCCCTACTTGCGGATCATGCGGAGTGGTTCCGGCTGTACTTTATCACTTGCAAAAAAGCCGTGACTTCAGCGATATGCGGATTTTAAGAGCACTGGCTACTGCCGGATTGATAGGAAATATAGTAAAACACAACGCCTCCATTTCCGGAGCCGAAGCCGGTTGCCAGGCAGAAGTAGGAGTGGCCTGTTCAATGGCATCCGCCGCTGCCAGCCAATTATTCGGAGGTAGCCCGGCCCAGATAGAGTATGCAGCCGAAATGGGCTTGGAGCATCACTTGGGAATGACTTGCGATCCGGTATGCGGATTGGTACAAATCCCTTGTATCGAAAGAAATGCCTATGCAGCGGCCCGAGCTCTTGATGCCAATATCTATTCTGCCTTTACAGACGGTAATCACCGTGTATCCTTTGACAAAGTGGTGGAAGTAATGAAACAGACCGGTCATGACCTTCCTTCCTTATATAAGGAAACCAGCGAAGGCGGTCTGGCAAAAGATTACGAGCCGATGGATTAATAACAGGGCAAAGACCGAGAACTGTATTTATAATACATAAGAGGGTGAATCAAAATTCGTTGCGACTATCTTTTTCAACGCTGATAATAAAAAGATAGTTCAATTTATTTCTGATACACCCTCTTATGGCATCATTACTATAAGGAGAGATAGTTCCCCTATTACAGAAAAAATCTTTTTAATCGCTCAACTTCAAGAATCCTCCAAACTGATCGAAGTCTACTTCCAATCCATTTTCCAATGTCAGTTCATATCCCTTGCGGTTACGTTCTATCTTCACCGTTTTATGCCCGTTATAATTAGCTTTCATATACTTGGAAATAGCCTGAGGGATAAAAGTAGAAGGAACCGACTTGTTCTTGCAATCTATCTCAAGCCACTCTCCCTTTGAATTGAACTCCAATTCAATGCCATCGGCCAATTTTACATCATAGGAAGTGGTCTGAAACAAGTCCTTTTCAATCTTGATATACGCAACTTTAGTCTGGGAGAAATGTTTGCCGATCATTTCACGTGCGGCAACAGGAAGCTTATTCACATCGCGGGTCACAACATCGCCTGCCATGGCGAACTGAAGAGAGCATACCAGCATAGCCATTAAAAATAAAATCTTTCTCATAATCTAATTTATTCTTTAGTTAGTTAATGCCATACCAACAACTAACCGCCTAAAAAGATTATGACGCGAAAAATTATTCCTGTATTTTAGATTTAATTAAGGCTGTCTCCCAACATGGGAGGAAGCTCCTCCATATCCTCATTTTTAGATATGCTCATTTTTCCTTCAGGAGTAATAGTGATGGAGAAAGGAATATACAAATCTGTCTGAGGATAACTCACACTGGCAGCCAATATGATATTTTTTCCCTCACGGGTCTTCTCTTCATCAAATACCACGCCCTCCAATATAAAATGACGGAGATGATCAGCACTTACGAATCCAGAGAAACTTTGCTTGGTAAAAGTTTTGGCAAAGACCCGGCTCCCATTTTCACGGGAAATTCTAACGATGATACGATTGTCGGCAAAAATTCCCAAGTCACTTTTGACTGAAGGCAGAGAATCACTGGGAGCACGCTCTATAAACAAATTATATTTTTTTCCGCCACTGACAATATGCTGGTCAATACGTGAAACCTGCATACGCTGCAAACCTGTCACATGATCCACACTGTCTATTTGGAACATCAATTGTTCTGCATCAACGGAAGCCTCTTTCTTACCTCCGCAAGCGGTCATTACAACCAGCAAAACGACAAATAAAAAATATATCTGTTTCATCTAAATCTCGATTTCTAGGTGACAAAGTAACAAAAAGTAACGGACACTCACAAGAAAACCTCCATAAAAAGCGAAAACCGGGCAATATCACATTGGCCGGCCTTCAGAGAAAACTAAAAACTAAACTAAATTATTTATTAAGTTAGACTAAACCCAAAAGAAAAGGTTTAATCTCAATTAGAAAAAAATATTCTTTCTTTGAAAGGCATTCCTGCTACAACGCCTTCCAAAAATCCATAAAATTCTTATAAAGCCCATAGCAGACCAACTGATCTTCCTCCTCCAACTCATAATTTTCCTCAAAATGATTCTCCACCTGATGCTCCAATATCGAAATACCCAAACCGTTCAGCACTTTCTCCCCTTTTATCAATGCAATGATTTTTATATTGAATTCCGTTTCTAATGACAGATCACTCACCTTATAGCCTACAAAACAAGAAGGAAGTTTGAACTTCATCACATAATGTTCCTCGTCAATCTGAAAAGACTCCACATTGACGTGTAAATCCAACAACTGAACCAAGCTCCGTGCCGCTTCTTTCTCCGGTGTCAGAATACTATCTAAATTAAAAGCCTCAAGCACGGTCTTATGCACATCATCTACCGCACGGGCATAGATATGTTTCACTCCTTTCTTTTTCAGCAGTGCCACCACACGCACAGAAGCACCAAAATTCTCGCCGATAGCAACAATAACCACATCCACATCTTTCAGTGGCAGCACACTGAGCGATTGTTCGTCCGTAGCATCAATAATAAAAGAAGTCGCGATTTTGTCCTTCAACACATCCACACGATGCTCGTTTGTATCCACTCCTATCACCTCATGTCCCAATACGGAAAGCTCTTCGGCCAACACTCCGCCGTAATTTCCTAAACCAATAATAATGTATTTCATAACTAGTTGATTATGATGTTATCACTCGGATATTTATATTTTGTTATTTTTTTCTGTTTAATAAGGCTGGATATCAAAGTAAGCACCCCTACTCGTCCGATAAACATCAGAACAATGACAATCAGTTTGCTGTCACTTCCCAAAGTAGGTGTCAGATCCAGGCTTGAACCTACCGTACTGAGTGCCGAAGTACACTCAAAAACCAACGCCATCACTGAAGCCTGCGGCTCTAGAATGCTTAAACCGAAGATACCCGCGAAAACAATCAGCAGATAAAGAATCAATGTGGCATTAGAACGCCGGATGGAATCATGAGATAACTCCCTGTTGAAAATATTGACTTTATCGGCACCTATAAGAATAGCACGCAAGTTCAACATGACTACAGCAAACACATTCACCTTCACACCACCGGCCGTAGACTGCGTACCGCCGCCAATCATCATCAGCACCACCATCAGCAGCAACGTCTGCACACTGAAAGTAGTCATGCCCACACTTGAAAATCCTGCCGTACGGGGACAAGTTGCGTTAAAAAAGCCCTGCACCCATTTCTCTGTAGCCGTCATTCCCGCAAAAGCATGATTCCATTCGAAAACAACAATGGCCACAGTACCCGTCACTAGCAAGATAGCCGTCATAATCAATACGATACGGGTATTCAGGTTATATAAATGTATTTTACGGATTGTCCTCTTATTCTTTTTGACATAACGGTGATACAAGCGCTTGCTTTCATAAGAAACCGTTTCATACAGATTTACCAGAATCGGGAAACCTATACCTCCCAAAATAACCAGGAAAGAGATAGTGATATATAGCAAGTTATGATTATGAAGTACCAGTTCGTTACCTAAGTTTCCATACAAAGTAGAGAATCCGGCATTGCAAAAGGCAGAGATGGAATGGAAAGCAGAAAAAGCCAGTTCCTCCTCAATATCCATGCCCATAGTGCCATGTATACTTAAAAAAATAACCCCCATCCCAGCAGCCTCTATCACCAAGGTAAACCCTAATATATATAATAAGGTGGAAAGCAGCGAACTGAGTGACTGCGAGCTTACCATATCACGGACCACCAACTGATTGTAGAGCGAAGTATTCCCCATAAAAAACATGGCAAAGAAACTGGTCAGGGTCATGACTCCCAAACCGCCGATTTGTATCAGCATGATAATGATGAACAACCCCTCGGACGTGAATGTAGAAGAAACATCGACCGAAACCAACCCCGTGACACAAATGGCACTGGTAGCGGTAAACAGAGCATCGATAAAGGAAATGCCATGATAAGTGGCACGCGGAAGCATCAGTAACGCTGCCCCTATCAGAATAAATATGAGAAAACTGGATGCAAAGATCAAAGACGGGTTGGTGCGCCTGCCCAGCAGCCGGACTATCCCATTAGACAATTGCAGCAGCGAAAGCAAAGTGAGCAGCACCACATGATATAAACGACTGTGGAAAAAAGACCAGAAATCATGAATTCCCCCTTGCACCTCCGGTTCATGGAAAATAACCGGAATCAAAGTCAGATAAAGCATCAGACTCAGTATCCATGCCAGTCCCCGGTACTTCCGCTTGGTATCCGAGTAATTTAATAAAAGATGCAGGGAAATATCAACCAGAAAAACAATCCAGACAAAATGATACAGCGTGTTTATCATCTCCATTTCTTCAAAAGAAATAAGAAATCCATGCTCATAAACCAATGTAAGGATGAACAAGGCCGACATCATATAAGTTATCCCGTCCATCCATTTCAGCAATCGCTCTATGTACGGTTTTACTAACTTCTTACGATAGATAAATAGTTTGTGTAAAGGTTCCATGTCGATATCATCTTGCATTAACAGAAAACAAACTTAATCAAAATATTCACATCTCTGCCTATAATAACAAATAACTTCGCATTTTTACTCTGACATCCCTTTTTTTATTGTTCCCGACAAAAAAGCAGTTGAAAATTAGTAAGGAATACTTTTTTTACCTAATTTTGACCGCAAAACTATTAAATTGAAAGATTATGAGCACAAAACAGAAACGTTTTATCTTACCAGAGGATGAAATTCCTAAATACTGGTACAACATACAGGCAGACATGAAGACCAAACCCATGCCGCCGTTGAACCCTAAAACCAAAGAAGCGCTGAAACCGGAAGACCTCTACCCCATTTTTGCCAAAGAACTTTGCAAACAGGAATTAAACCAGACAGACGCATGGATTGAAATTCCCGAAGCAGTGCGTGAAATGTACAAATACTATCGCAGCACACCATTGGTACGTGCCTACGGACTGGAAAAAGCACTAGGGACTCCCGCACATATTTATTTCAAAAATGAAAGTGTCAGCCCCATCGGCTCCCACAAACTGAACTCGGCTCTGGCCCAGGCATATTATTGCAAGGAAGAAGGCGTAACCAATGTCACTACAGAAACCGGTGCCGGACAATGGGGCGCCGCTCTATCGTATGCCGCAAAGGTATTCGGGCTGGAAGCTGCCGTTTATCAAGTAAAGATCAGCTATAATCAGAAGCCCTATCGCCGCAGCATCATGCAGACATTCGGAGCAACGGTCACCGCCTCTCCATCCATGTCTACCCGTGCCGGCAAGGATATCATTACCCGTAATCCCAATTATCAAGGTTCACTGGGAACAGCCATCTCCGAAGCTATCGAACTGGCAATGAGCACTCCCAACTGTAAATATACACTAGGGTCGGTATTAAGCCATGTCACACTGCATCAAACGGTTATCGGTCTGGAAGCCGAAAAGCAAATGGAAATGGCAGGCGAATATCCCGACATGATTATCGGTTGCTTTGGTGGCGGTTCCAATTTTGGAGGAATCTGCTTCCCCTTTATGCGCCACACTATCCTGAATGGGAAACAAACCCGATACATTGCTGCCGAACCGGCTTCGTGCCCGAAACTGACCCGTGGTAAATTCCAGTATGACTTTGGCGACGAAGCCGGATATACCCCGTTGCTGCCCATGTTTACACTGGGGCATAATTTCTCTCCGGCCAATATCCATGCGGGAGGTCTCCGTTATCACGGTGCAGGTGTCATCGTTTCACAATTATTGAAAGACAATCTGATGGAAGCGGTTGATATCCAGCAATTAGAATCCTTCCAGGCTGGTTGTTTGTTCGCACAAGCAGAAGGAATCATTCCGGCTCCCGAATCGTGCCATGCCATCGCCGCCGCTGTACGCGAGGCGAACAAGTGCAAGGAATCCGGTGAAGAGAAAGTGATCCTGTTCAACCTTTCAGGTCACGGGCTGATTGATATGGCCTCATACGACCAATACCTGGCAGGTAACTTGATGAATTATGAGTTAAAAGACGAAGATATCCAGAAGAACTTGGATGAAATAAAAGACATGTAATCAGGACATAAAATAAACGAAGGATACGGAAAGGATATATTATCCTATAAACTACGGCAAGCTAAGCGGTTGTATCCTTCAGGTTAAGGGTTCTTTTACTGACAACTTCTATCTCCCAAACTTGCGGAGTTAACTCCATAGCCTTTGGAGTTATCTCCATAAGCTTGGGAGTTAACTCCAAAGGCTATGGAGATAGAAAGGATACGTTCGTTTAAGCTTAGGGATAGGATAGAAAAGGCTTAACCATACGCATGAAAACACACATCATTCCCACCTACAGGTTTACTGTTAAAAGCAACTCACTCAAAGCACAGGCTATAATTCAAAGCTGCGAAGCATTTTAATCTCGTCCCGCCAAATGGTGTCATCGGGAGTTTCAAGAATAACGGGCATATCGTCAAAACGGGAATCCTGCATAAAGCGGCGGAAGAAATCAATACCAATCAGCCCCTTTCCGATACTGTCATGACGGTCTACCCGGCTACCCAATGGTTTCTTTGAGTCATTCAAGTGAATGGCACACAAATAGTTTCTCCCCACTACCTCATCAAACTCGGTAAAGACCCGGTCATATTCATTCACAATATCATAACCGGCGGTATAGGTATGGCAAGTATCCAGGCAAACTCCCACACGAGATTTATCCTCCACCTTATCTATAATATATCTCAAATGCCAGAATTCATTTCCCACATTACTTCCCTGTCCGGCTGTATTCTCAATCACAGCAGTCACACCGGTCGTTTTATCCAAAGTCATATTGACAGACTCGGCAATCCTGTCCAGACACTTCTCTATGGATATCTTATTCAAATGACTTCCGGGATGAAAATTCAGCATTTTCAATCCTAAAAGCTCGCAACGCTGCATTTCGTCCAAAAATGCTGCACGACTCTTCTCCAGCCCTTCCTCGTCAGGATGTCCCAAATTTATCAGATAACTGTCATGAGGAAGAACATACCGGGCATCAAAACCTTCTTTCTCGCAGTTTTCTTTAAACAGAGTAACACTCTCGACAGACAAAGGTTTTGCAACCCATTGCCTCTGATTCTTTGTAAAAAGAGCGAATGCGTCCGCTCCTATCCCTAATGCATTAACGGGGGCCATTTCCACGCCCCCGCTTACGGATACATGTGCACCTATTTTTTTCATTCTCTTTCCATTATTGATAGACACAAAGATAGGAAAAATAAGTTAGAAATTATATTGCGCACTCAAGTTTATACGGTTTGCTTCACGGTTCACATCATTAAAATTCTCTCTCCAACCATGAAGATATTCCGCACCTACCTGCAAGTTATGACTTACATTCCAGAATACATTTGCAACCAGGTACTGACCTTTTTTATACTGAGTTTCATTAAAGTGAGCATAGCAATCTTCTGTAAACAGACGTGACTGGCTATACGTAGCCGATGCGAATACCCGTTTCGAGAAATTATACTGTAATCCGGCATACCATCCTTTCATGGGCAGTACCTGCATACGTCCGGACTCATCGGCCAAAGGAACGATATCTACATTCAAGTTGCTGATATCATTCAAATATTGAGCAATACCTCTACCATAAGTATATTGTCCGTAAAGCTGGAAACTACCCAGTCTTGCTGTTCCCGATGCTTGTATCCCCCAACCGGTCAATGACTTTGCCTTATTATTCACTTGATCCTCATAAGTCATACTTCTCAAGATTCCTCCCACACGTATATGACTAGCCTTTGCCCAAGAATACTGTACATAGGCAGGAATATCCGGCATCCGCTGCTTACCGATTCTCACATCTTGTGCCGGAGTACCGTCTACTGACGGCATTTCCACACCAATGCCTACTTTCAAGCCTTTCATCACATTGGCTTCATAACGCAACTGGGTAGCGCGATAGAAAGTCATCCCGTCAGGTCCTTGAAAATCAATAGTCGGAGGAGCTGCAGCAAGATCCATAAACAATCCGGTATCATACCCCATAGTAAAACCCAAGAAAGATAAATAAGCATTCTGCAATTCAAAAGTCTTTCCACTTCCACGGAAGTTTCCGGCTGTATAAACGATGAAGTTACCCAAATGCTTGGTTCTCCCCACCAACTTTAAAAAGATAGTGGAAGTGCTTGCATCCATCTGGAACTGATTACGGACAGACGTGGATCCCGGTTGCGGAATGAGTGCAGGGATAAAGTCAACATCATCCACTATTCCATTAAAATCATATTCCATTGTAGTTTTCAAATAACCACCGATACCCAATGCAAACTTTCCCTGTTGGTCAGTAAGTAAAAAACGAGGAGCACGGGGATCATGGAAATGCGGACGTTGCGTTTCTTCAAATACATTGATTAATTCTTCCTTGCCATTTTTATCTTTTGAGATAATAACAACAGGTCCCGGTCCTTCCAGCTCCGGATAAAGTTTTTTTTGTTGCGCAAACATCGGCGTAACAATCATTGCGCCCAATACAAGGCAACTCATTGATTTAAAGATACTTTTCATAAAAGTTAAGTTTAGGTAAATAGTCAATTCAATGGACTATGAACAAAAAGTTTAGAAAAAAGTTTGGGAAATGTTTGCAAATTCAAAAAAAGTCACTACCTTTGCACCCGCAATCGAGAGAGAAATCCTCGATAAAAAGGATGGCCCGTTCGTCTATCGGTTAGGACGCAAGATTTTCATTCTTGAAAGGGGGGTTCGATTCCCCCACGGGCTACCAAATAAAAAAGCCATCGATAAATCGATGGCTTTTTTATTTTTACCCTGCTTTGTGCAGGGTATCCAGTATAGCCGGGATCCAGTATAGCCGGGATCAAGGCTCAGTTTGAAAACGGCAGTGACTCAACTGACCCGGAAAATTTGGGAGAATCACTTACTCCGATAGATATTTGTCTATACTCCTGCCTGCAGACATACTCGCTTACTTTGATTTAAATCTTCCTACTCTTTTATTTTAATATTATATCCATATTTTCCAATATACTAAATAATAACAAGCTATATATACAAAATAAACAAACAAGAGCACGTATTAAAATAAATAATCTGATATATCACAGAATAAAACAATATTCTTTTAAAGAAATAACTGTTTTTAATAAATTATTTTATTAAAAATGTTTGATGCTTTTAAAAAAATAGTATATTTGCGGTTAATATAATATTTAAAATTCTAATACTAATATGAAAAAGAAATCACTATTATTTATTGTGCTATTAATCTTTATCAAAATTAATGCTCAAAACAATATCTACCAACCAACATGGGAATCGCTCGATACTCGCCCTACCCCTGCATGGTTCAAAAATGCAAAATTTGGAATCTTTATCCATTGGGGAATCTATTCTGTACCCATGTGGTCACCTAAAGGCACTTACGAAGAATGGTATAAATATTGGCTGGATAATAAAAAGTTAATGGGGAACGGTGAATTTACCGGAACCGAAATTTATGATTATCATACAAAAATGTATGGAGAAGACTTTAATTATGCAGATTTTGCTGCCAAATTTAAAGCACATGATTACGATGCAAACGCTTGGGCCAAACTATTCGAAAAATCAGGTGCCAAGTATGTAGTTTTAACAACTAAACACCATGACGGTTATGCATTATGGCCAAGTATGGAAGCGTCTAGAGATTACGGCAGACCTTGGAACAGTATGGAAATAGGTCCTAAACGCGATTTGGTAGGTGAATATACCACAGCTCTTAGAAAAACAGACATTAAGGTGGGATTCTACATTTCATGCAGAGAATGGGGAAGTCCGTTATATTGCCCGGAGTTACTTAATATATATGTATCCCGTCATTTTATACCGCAAGTTAAAGATCTGGTAAATCGGTATGAACCCGATATTCTTTGGTCAGACGGTCCCGATAATTACAGTGACTCTATTTGGCAAACAAAAAAACTTTTCCAATGGCTCTATTCTGAATCCCCAGTAAAGAACAAAATTGTACTGAATGACAGATGGGCAAAATTTACTGATGGGAAAAAGCATGGCGATTATTACACCCGTGAATATAGCAATCGCAATATGCCAGAGGATAAACCTTGGGAAGAATGTCGTGGCATGGGATTCTCTTTCTCTTATAATCAAAATGAAGATATAGAAGATTATTCCAGCCCACAAGGATTAATACTTACCTTAGTTAATATTGTAAGCAAAGGTGGGAACTTACTCTTGGGCATAGGTCCGAATGGAAATGGCAAAATTCCCCCTATCATGCAGGAACGCTTATTGCAAATGGGAGAATGGCTAAAAGTAAATGGAGAAGCAATCTATGATACTTACAAATGGAAACAATCTGAACAATGGTCTGAAGGTGACAGAAATTGGAAAGATAAAGGAAAACATTATGTAGGAGGAAACTCTATTTTAAAACAAACAGTAGATCCCGATCCCGGCTTTGCCGTAAAAGAAGCCTTTTTCACAGCTAAAAATAATGCAGTATATGCCATTCTGCCTAAATTTCCGGAAAATCAAGTCATACTGAAAGACATTAGAACAAGTTCCAAAACAAAAATAACTTTATTAGGATATGACAAAACATTGAAATGGAAACAGAATGGAAATAATATAGTAATAGAAATTCCCACTATTCCTTACAGCAAAGTTCCTTGTCAGTATGCATGGACACTTAAATTAGAATATGTTGAATAATTCATACTTCAAATTCAAAATCTTTATTAATCACTAATTTTTAACTCTATGAAAAAGAACCTTTTTTTGTTATTAGGTCTTTTAATGTCATTCAATGTAATGGCACAGACGAAAACAATTACAGGTACAGTAGTGGATGCTACCAATGAACCGGTGATAGGCGCCAGTGTGGTAGAAGCAGGAACTACAAATGGTACCATTACAGACCTTGATGGAAAGTTTTCTCTAAACGTATCCCAAGGAGCTAAAATTAATGTCAGTTACATCGGTTATAAAACACAGACCATTACAACCGGTGTTCAAAACTCCTACCAAATTGTCTTAAAAGAAGATACAGAAGTTTTGGATGAAGTAGTGGTAACTGGTTACGGTGGCTCGCAAAAACGTGCGACTTTAACAACCGCTATTTCAAAAATGGACAATTCGGTACTTGAAAAAGCAGCCTATAGTAACGCTGCACAAGCCCTACAGGGTTCTGTCACAGGTTTACGTGTCGTTACCGTCAGTGGTCAACCTGGCTCTGAACCTAGTATAACTCTTCGCGGTGGAGCTACTATCACCGGAGCCAACAATAAAGCTTTAATTATTGTAGACGGTGTTGTACGTGATAGTATGGGCGATATTAACTCTTCAGACATTGAATCCATTCAAGTGCTGAAAGATGCCGCTTCTACTGCCATCTATGGTGCCCGAGCAAACGGTGGTGTTATTTTAATTGAAACTAAAAGTGGAAAAGCCGGAAAAGCTTCAGTTAATTACAAATTCAAAATGGGTGTGAATTTTGCCCGTAAAGGATATGATTACCTAAACGCTGAAGACTATATTTATTACAACCGTATCGGATATAAAAAAGTAAAAGGCTATGATGGTCTGGATGCTCAGCAAGGATATGGCATCGGCAATAATATGTATGATATTCGCTACTTGAATGATGAAACAGCTCATTTGCAAAATGAAGGCTGGCAAACGATGGACGACCCCGTAAATCCAGGTAAAAAAATAATATTTAAAGATTATGGAGGACTATTAGATAATGACGTATTCGATGACAATGCTTTTATGCAAGAACATTATATAAGTATCACCGGAGGTAATGATAAAGGAACTTTTGCTACAAGCTTGGGATATTACAATGAAGACGGTCAGATTATAGGTACCGGATATAAGAGATTTAACGGTTCTGTAAATGGTTCTTATAAAGTTTTCCCATTCTTAAACGTAAAAGCCGGAGCAACTTATACCTGGGCCAGCAAACCTTCTCTATGGATTAGTGAAGACCAAATGTTTTACCGAACCCGTTCTCAACGCCCCACATGGAACCCCTATGATGAAGAGGGTAATCCAGCATCAGGAGGTGGTACTTCCGACGGTAATCCTGCCTATTTCAGGGACAAACTGACACAACATAACGGAGAGCGCCGACAATCCTATAACATTGGATTTGATCTTGACATTCTCCCTAAAAAACTCGTATTAAGCGGAAACGCTTCACTTTTACATTATGACTACCAGAGGGAAAAGTTCAATAAAAGTTATAAATTACAGTCCTCTTCTACAGCTACAAATACTCGTCAAGCTGAAGCTTGGATCAAGAGATATAACCAAATGCAATTCAATAGTACACTAACATATACGGATAGATTTGCAGAAAAGCATAATGTAGATGTCATGTTGGGTGGTGAATATTATAATTATGATGAATTCCAGTTTGAAGCCAAGACTCAAAATTCACCAATTGATGACATACCTACTTTAAATGTTGGTGCCAAGCAGACTTATACTTCCACCACAAGAACTGCCTACCGCATTCTTTCCGGTTTCGGACGTATCAATTACAACTATGACATGAAATATTTATTTTCATTCGTAGCCCGCTATGATGGTATTTCTCGTCTGAAAGACAATCGTTGGGGATTCTTCCCTGGCATTTCGGTAGGTTGGAATGTGATGGAAGAAAATTTCTGGAAAGATTCAAAAATTTCAGAAGTGATTTCAAACTTGAAACCCCGTATCAGTTATGGTGTAAACGGTAATGTAAATGGAATTGGCAACTTCGATGTATATGGTGCCTATGGTCTTGTAGATGCTAAAAACTATGGGGGATCTTCCGCATTCTATAATTCGGCATTGGTAAATACCGGTTTACGCTGGGAACAGAGCAAGACCTTGGAAGTAGGGTTGGATATCGGTTTTTTCAATAACAAATTAAGTTTTATTATCGATTACTTCAACAGAAGAACAAATGACTTGCTGACTAAACAAGCTCTACCGGGTTATTTGGGTTTTTCCGATATTATGACCAACATGGGAACTTTACGTAACTCAGGTATAGAATTGGAGGTAAAAGCCAATATATTAAATAATGTAGGTGGTTTTACCTGGGACCTTTCCGCTAATTTATCTTCGGTAGCAAACAAAATTATCTCATTACCCTATAACGGTATAGAAAACAACCGAGTAGGAGGTTATGAAGTTGCCGTAGGTAAAGGAACAAATGCCACCAAGTGGATTGCCGGACGTCAGGAAGGCGGAAAATTGGGCGAAATGGTAGCTTACAAGCAAAATCATATTTTCAAAAGCTGGGATGATGTTAAAGAGCACGCTAATATGATGATTGATGAAGTTGCTAACCTGTACGGTCCGGGACTAGCTAGTGAATATGCAGGAAAAGAAGGATGGAAACCTATAGAACCTGGAGATGTATGCTGGGAAGACATCAACGGTGATAATAAAATCAATGGACTTGACCGCGAAGTAGTAGGCAATATTTTCCCAAAAGTAACCGGCGGTTTCTCTTCAACTCTTTCTTGGAAAGGTATATCCCTCTATGCACGTTTTGACTATGCATTAGGACATACTCTTTATAATGACTTGGCCGCACGTACTTTAGGCCAATACCAAGGTGCATTCAATATAATTACTGAAGTAAAAGATATGTGGAGTGAAGATAATCCGAATTCAGACTTACCGGCATTCTATTATGCAGACCAATTGGCCAAAAAGAATATCACCCGTTCCAATAATGCCTCAGCCAGCCGTCATAACAACAGTTCACGCCTCTATGAAAAAGCTGACTATCTAGCCTTACGAGAATTAACACTAAGTTGGGACTTGCCCAAAGCATGGACTAGCAAAGCATTTATACAAAACGCATCTGTCTATGTCACCGGACAAAATCTGTTCTATGTCACCGGATATACCGGCACTTCTCCAGAGCCTGTCTTGACAAATAGTGATAATAATGAAAATCTATACGGCGTTGATCAAGGTCGATATCCTACTCCTAGAACCGTATTATTTGGTTTATCTGTAACATTTTAAATTGAACACAACTATAAAAGAATAAAATCATGAAAAAGATATTTACATACCTGTTGGCAGGACTTTCTCTGCTATCATTTTCAAGATGTGATTCCTTGGATATTGAGCCTACCAGTTCACTGGCAGGAACCGCATATTGGAAAAACCCGGACCAATTCACTGCGTTCAATACAGGACTGCATGCTTTACTTCGCGAAAAAAGTTATAATTTCTTCTTACTGGGTGAACCTCGTGCAGACATTTACGGAGACAATCCTATTGGTGGCGAAGCAAGCCAAGGCATGGAACGTTTACCTTTCAATACCATAAATAAAGAAAATGTAGGTATCAGCAATTATGGTGACATGTATAAAATCATCAATCAAATAAACCAGATGATTGCCAAGACCACAGAAACGACAATTCTGACAGAAGCCACCCAAAATTATTATTTAGGTGAAGCCTACGGAATGCGTGCCTACCTTTATTTCCACTTGCTACGTTCCTGGGGAGATGTCGTTTTATACTTAGATTACACGGAAGGGCAGAACCTTGATTTAAGTAACATTACCAAAGGAGTATCACCTGCAACAGAAGTTATGGAACAAATAAAGAAAGACATTCAGGCATCAGAAAATGCCTTTGGCTCTGACTATTCTTTCAAATTGGGACGTCACTTTTGGTCTGCCGCAGCAACTCAAATGTTAAAAGGAGAAGCTTATCTGTGGAGCGGACGCCAGATGAATGGAGGCAACAGTGATTATACCATTGCAAAAAACGCCTTTGAAAACGTAAAAAAAGCAGATGTTGGTTTAGTAACCAGTTCTTTTAAAGATATTTTCTCCTTTGAGAATAAAAAGAACAAGGAAATGATTTTCACTATCCACAATGGTAAAGACGAATATGAAATGTGGGGAGGATACTATAGAATGAGATTAATTCCTGCACAGGATAAAATGGTGAAAATTTATTGTGACGAGAATGGTAATTCCTTTGTCGGAACCCCAGATGCACAACTTAATGGTCTTACCCAGCTACAAGTAAGACGAGAATTTTATTTCAAAGGTTTCCGTAACAATGATACGCGCTGGACAACTTCTTTGAAAGCCGTTTATAAAAAAGATGCCCAAGGAGTAGTCAGTTATTTCGGCCCTATCACTTATAAGTTCCAAGGAACGATGCTGGAAGGAGGGTCTACACGCAGTTTCTTAGACGATTTTCCTATTTATCGCTATGCTGACTGCCTATTGCAACTAGCTATGGCAAAAGTGTTACTAGGAGAAGATCCTACAGAAGAAATCAATGCTGTTCGTGAACGTGCTTATGGAAGTAAATACTTCAATGAACACAAAGCAGAAATAGCTTATCCTAACGATAACGATCCTGAGTTCTACACTGACAACAAATGGATGAAACCTGATAATGCCGGTGCGTTAGAAGCTATATTGAAAGAACGTCTCCGCGAATTCATGTTTGAAGGAAAGCGCTGGTATGATATCCGCTTGCTAGGTTGGGATTATGTACATCAATACTCATCAGCTGAACAATCCAGATTATTGTGGCCTATTGATGCTGGTACATTAACAAACAACAGCGCATTAAAACAAACACCAGGATATGAGTAATTTTTTTATAACATAACTGTGATATAGGTATTATTTTTGAATATATAAGGTAAGGATATTCAGCAAATAACATAAAATCCAGCCAACTAATTCATAACCAAACTATTGAGAATTAGTTGGTTTTTTTTTGTATTTTTAGGTATTCCGTGCGCAAATAAGATTTGGCGACCTAAAAAAAACGGAGGAAATATCCAAACAAAGACATGGTTAAGATACCAAATATTTCAGAAATCCACTTGACTTTGAGTTTTACAGAATTCGATATTCTAAAAAATATCGTAAGAGTTTAATAGGAGTGAACCTGGCAATCTTCATTCTGTGTTTCCATTCGACAGTATAGCCAAAGAGGTCGGTCTGTCACAGCACCATCTGGAGCGCAAGAACAGTTTTAGTACTTCAACAAAGATAGCCCTTATGGTATTGAAACTTACATCAGATTCTCCGACAGGTTACCGATTAAACATCTTAACGGAAACAGATACTATCAACTGTTCTACAATATCATGGCAGACCCGTCCTGCCATGTAACAAACCACAAGATAATTAATGTTATTTATAATGATATTTCAAGTAGAAGCTGATGAATGTGAGGGTAAAATGTGTTGCAGCCAATTCCATATACACCAACAATGCGAACAGAAATTTCTACATGTAGTATAGGATATCTACCTCCTTTGTTCACAAGGGAAAGGGCTACCGAACTTAAATACAGCTTCGACACTCAAAAACAGCATTACTCACTCTCAAGGATAAAAGGTACGAAACAAGAAAACGGAAGACCTGTGAATTTTCTTCAAGATACATACGGCAAATGCTGTACTGATGATCGATAAGATTAAAAGCAAACAAAATAAAGCGGTATGACATGATTTTACGGATAGAACCGAATAAAATTATGAAAACAAACACAGAAAAATCATAATAAAAATAGCATATAGAGTGATTAGGGATTATCATTTCCATAGACCATTTATCTTTAGAAACATTAACTGAATATCTCAGAAGAAGGGTCAGTCCGAAACATAAGACAACGGGACAGATCCAACTTATTCATCGACTCTGCCCCGTTCTATGTCAGAATACCATAAAAAGAATATGATTATTCAATCTCTCCAAAAAGCTCAGCCAGTTTATTTGCCAAAGCCTCACCACGAAGATTTTCTCCTACCATGACCCCTTGGGCATCTATCAAATACATAGTAGGAACAAATTTCACTTTATATATATCAGCAATACCTTCAGTATCCAAAAAATTAGGCCACTGAAGTTGTTCTTCTTTCAGCGCTTTTGTCCATTCCGCCTCTTTTTTATCAATAGAGATACTTACAATCTGGAAACCCCTGTCTGCATATTGCGTATAGAGTTTTTTCAAATTAGGAATCTCCTTACGGCAAGGATTACACCATGATGCCCAAAAATCAATAAGGACATACTTCTTACCTTGGCACAAATCGGTTAAAGTTACCGATTTCCCATCTTGTGACTTGGCTGTAAAGACAGGCACTTTAGAACCGATCTGACTATCAGGAGCCACACTCTCTTTCACCATTTTTCCATAGCGGGAATGTTTAGCCTCTTCTGACAAGGCATCATACCACGGTTTCTGCTCTTCGGTAAGATAAGAAAACAAACTGATCATCATCAGAGGCCCCCAATAAGACTCTTTATTGTCCATAACTAATTTATAGTAAGTGGCATCTACCGTAGCAAAGAACAAACTATCGGCCACGGCAGATGCTTTGTAAGCTTCCGTAGCAACGACAGAATCCATCAAGATCTTATCTTTGGCAACTCTCGCTTTACCATAGGCAACACGGATATCCTTAAACTTCTCGTTATTCGTCACATAAATAGAATCCAAGGCATCACGTGTGCTCAATAATTTTACATATTTGTCCGTCAAAGGAGATCCCGTCACTGAAACCTGTGAAAAATTATAATTCACGGTTCCATTAAGGTTTTCAGAAGTCACCTTACCCTCCACGCTTATACTGCCATTCTCCAACATCAGAGGCATGGAACCGTATGCATCTTTCACCATCAACCGTACAGCCAGAGGTTCATCCGCCACCCCTTTAAATATAAATTTTCCATCTACAACAATAGTATCCGCCACCGGTTTTTCATGACCATGACTTACAGGAAATAGCTGTACATGGGATCCGTCAGGAATTCCATCAATTGCAGCTGTCAGTGTGTACCCCGTTACCGACTGCCGGGTACAAGATGCCATCATCACCAAAACAACGGCGAATGTTGCTAATAAATACATCAATTTCATAAAGTCTGTTTTTATAGGTTATTTAGATACATTTTGAGTGATAGTTCCATTACCCGGATTCTGAACGGCACCTGCCGGGAAAGGCATAATCCAAAGATGTGAAGCCGGGGTTAATGTATAAGTCTGCCCTTCCCATGTTTTGGATAGTGCACGTGCAAAAGTACCTTCGGCATTAAACCTCCGGGTATCAGCGAATGGCACAATAGTGAAAATCAATTCATTGTCTTTCGTACGTCGGATCAAGTCAATGGCTTCTGTCAAAGTTGAAGCCTGCAAGGGTTGATATATCTCCGGCAGAATACGGGTCTTACGTACCTTGTTCAACACATCCATAGCAGCAGAGAAATCATTACCTGTGACCTGACGTGCCAAACATTCGGCCTTGATGAGATATACCTCGCAAGTGGTCAGACCAGCCCCGTTGAAATATCCTTTGGCCAAACCTTGATAGTAAGTATCCTGATTTACCGTACGCAGTTTCCAGCGGGAAAGAAAACGCGCATCCCCTCCCTCGAAACTCTCCGCACGTTCCACCGGAATATTAAGTTCGCTGGTAGCATAGTTAGGGTTACCCTCTCCACAACGGAAATAGTAATTCTCCACATAATCATACCCTGTCGCTGACGGTAACGACGGATAACTGTCTTCTTTTGTAATAGCTTCCTTATGACTGTTGTAATAAGATATCCAATCATACAGAGTATCATTCTGTTCCAAAGCCATATCCGCGTATTTCAGCGCTTCTTCATAATTCGCCATTTGCAAATAGACCCGTGCCAAGAAGGCATAGGCTGCTCCCAAATTGGGATGGATAACAGTCCTTGACTGTTGGGGTAATCCTTGTTGTATGGCTTCTTTTACATCTTTAATCATGAAATCATAGATTTCTTGAATAGTGACCTGCTTGTGAGGAGCATTAATATCGGCACTGGTTATCAAAGGTACACTCAGTTTAGTACCGGCAGTTGCAGACACATAGGTATCAGCATAATAATTGGCCAGTATGTAATAGCTCATAGCGCGAATCACTTTGGCATAAGCCATTACCTCATTGCGTTCGGAATCAGTCGCTTCGGTTGCAACGGGAACATGCTCCAGCAAGAGATTACAAGTGGAAATAGCCATATAACTACGGTAATAAGTCCCTTCGTCCTGATTGTTCAGTACAATTCTGTCCGCTGTTTCATTCCACAGATAATTGGCACTCGTAAGGGTAACGCTAGTCAGACTGCTTTGTCCTACAAATTTATCATTCAACAGATAAAGACTATTCGTTACAGGAATGTAGCCAATGGTATATTCATCTCGCAGCAATGCTTCAAAATCAGCCAAGGTAGTAGGAATTTTGTTCCCTTTGGGAACAATATCCAAATAATCATTACAAGAAGTCAGATTTATCCACCCTAACACTGTCATTATCATAAATAGTATCTTTTTCATATTGCTCTCATTTAAAAGTTCAAATTGACATTACACAAATAATTTGGTTTACTATATCCCCCAAGCATCCATTTCACATCACGACTTTTAGCCAAAGTGAACACATTTTCCATACCTAGCATGATACGTGCATTTTTTACATAAAACTTCTGACATACACTTGCAGGAACATGATAAGTAACAGAGAGATTCTTCAAGCGCCAGTTATCGGCATCAAGTACATGAATGGAAGCCTTGCTATAAAGATCGGATGAGTAAGAATTATAATCCTTGCTTTCTGACGGAACATAGCGTGGTACATCGGTATATGCCTCATCACCAGGCTGACGCCAACGTTTACTCACATCCTTACTTGTCACTCCTAATCCCGGATAGGCTATATTGGTATTCCGCATTTTGTGCCCCCCTTCAAAAAGCAGTTGAGCAGCCAGTTCCCAATTCTTATAACGGAGATTGGTATTAATAGCCCCACTATAAACCGGAACAGAAGTTCCTAAATACACAGCATCCTCCACTTTTTGCGGTGAACTGCTTACATGGATATTTCCTTCCGAGTCATACACCTGAGGCTGCCCTTTACTATCCAGCCCTGCCCACAGATATCCATAAATGGCATTATAAGGCAATCCAACACGGGGATAGGCGGCAGGATAATCGAACTGAAGAAAAATAGCAGGTGCTTTTACATTGACATAAGTCACTTTATTCTTATTGTATCCCAGCACACCACCTACGTTCCAATTCCAATCTTTTCCCATAATGACATCACTGGAAAGAGTCAACTCGAATCCACGGTTTCTCATTTTACCATTATTCATGGTATAAGTAGAAAAACCAAAACCTTCAGTAGGTACTCCATTGGTATTGGCTAACAAATCCACGCCCGATTTATTATAATATTCAATAGAACCGTTCAATCGATTTCTAAACATAGAGAAATCTACACCAATATTAGCTGTAGTTGTCTTTTCCCACCGCAAATCAGGATTAGGACGGTTGCTGATAGTCCCTTGTATGCCGCCCACATGGGTATTATTATTATAATAAGCCGTCATATAAGGAGCAGAATTCTTGGCGATGTTACCACCGATACCACAACTGAAACGCAGTTTCATCATATTTATAAATGAAACTTTAAAAAAAGATTCTTTGTCCAGATTCCAACCAGCACCTACCGACCAGATAGGTTTCTTCTGATACTTGGAACCAGTAGCAAACAAATTGGTACGATCCCAACGAATGCTTCCTGTCACCATATATTTACCATCATACGTGTAAGCTGCATTCCCATAAAAAGAAACAAAACGATTTACCAGTTCATAGATGTTGGAGATATCATTTTTATTGAATGATACATAGTTTCCCAAAACTCCGGTATAAGTATTACTCAGCACCCGTTCATCAATAAGATCATAAGTTAGTAAAGCCGGATCATAATTATAATATTTCCGATTATTGTATTCCGTCTTATTTTCACGTACTTCCATACCAAACAAAGCGGTCACATCATGTTTTTCTGCAAATGTCTTGTTAAAATCCAATTGCTGACGGAAATTATAAGCACGGATACTATTAGTCCCCGTTGTATAAATATTGCCATAAGGAAGATTATAAGTAGCCTGGCCACTCCCACTTGCATCAGTAGCAAATGTATTTACTTTATTACGCACAGCATAGCTTTCCTTATCTTGCAATTGGCTTGTCTTATATTCCCCTACTTCATATTGGAACGAAGCAGTGTATCTCAACCAGTCTGTGAATTTAAAATTAAGTCTCGCAAAAGTACGATTACTAAAATTCTTACTCTTCGACAAGTTTCTTCCCAATTCGTCCAAAGGGGTAATATCCATACTATACAATCCGTAAGAAGAAATAATTTCCTGTTGTGACTTACTGTACCGGTCCGCAGCCGTGTTAGTATAGTAGCTTCCATCGCCATTCAACAACGAACTATAAGGAACATAATTATATCCGGGTGAGGTCAGATTATAACTCTGCGTTGTACCATCTCCATAATTCAGATACGTTCCCAAATCCAGACTCAACCATGAAGTAAGCCGGCTAGTGTTCTGCAAATTCAATCCGAAAGTCTCGCTGTCAGTATATTTATCTTCTTCCCGGTTATTCCTGTAAGACAGCGAAGCATTAAATGTATTTTTTTCCGTTCCACGCCCGATATTCAAGTTATATTGTTGCGAAAACGGATTTCGTTTACCATATTTCTTCACATCATCATAATAACGGAATCCCTGTGAAGCCAGTTCATGTAGCGTCTGCTCCATTTGTGCTTCGCTGATCGCACCTGTATGATGTTTTAAAATAGCCTGTACCCCCAAACAGGAATACATGGATGCATTGTCCAACAAATTCTGTGCATATTGGGATGCTCCCTCTCCTTGAAGATTAGGATTCATGGCCGCCCACTCCTTTTCCATCTCTATCATGTCAGCCGTATCGGCCAAGTGACCGGTATAAAAATTATAAGGGCGTACTGTCAATGTCGCTGAAAATGATACATTCAGCTGATTCTTTCCGGCTTTTTTAGTAGTGATGACTACTACACCATTAGCAGCACGAGCACCATAGATAGACGTAGCCGCGGCATCTTTTAATACCGTAATATTCTCTATATCCTCTATATTCAAATCAGGTACATTTTCGACCCAGTTGCCCAGTCCGTCAGAAATAGTTTTCTCTACCGGAAACCCATCAATCACATACAGAGGAGTAGTAAGTCCGTTCATCGAAGTCACACCACGTATCTTACCGTCACTATAACCTGCTATTCTTCCCTCCATCAATGAGCTGACACTACTTAACCGTTGAGTTTCCAACTTTTTCGAATCTACTTTCGCAAATGAACCGGTAGCCCGTTCCCTAGAGATAGTCTGATATCCGGTTACCACCACCTCGTCCAGCAGTTCGGAGGCCGGCTCCAAGACAATTCTGTAACTGTTCGCACTTGTCAATCTTACTTTCTTTGATTCATAGCCCAAGTAAGAGATTTCTATCTCTTTCGCTGTGCGGAGCAGGGTCAGCCGGAAGTGCCCGTTCATATCGGTTATGACAGCAGCCAGTTCCTCCCCTTTCGTCTGGCTCACCTGACGGATGTGAGCGGCAGGCAGGGGATCTCCATTCTCATCTACAACTATACCGCTGATCATCCGGTCTGTTTGTGCATATGCCATTGTTCCACACAAAAACAATGCAACGAAAAACATCGCCAGTCGAAGTAGCTTTCCGTGGTAATCTGAATGTTTCATACTTTTTATAGATTTAATATTAATACTGTTTATAATCACTTTTAAGTCCCGTTTTATTGTTAAAACAGTTTTGCAGCTTATATTGCGTCGATAGCAAATTAATGCATAAAGTTTTAAATTATAGCAAAAACAGGTTGTCCAAATACAGCAATTGCCGCATTTGGATAAATTTATGATAGCAAATTAATAGATTATCTATTTTTATGCAATTCCTGCACTTTGTTTCTATACTGGGCGGGAGTCATACCAGTAGCCGCCTGAAACTGGCTATAAAAAGTAGTCATGGAATTAAAGCCCAATTCAGCTGAAATCGCCTTTAGCGGAGTTTGGTTATCAGGATCGGAAAGTGAACGGACTGCCTCTTTTGTGCGGAAACCATTTACAAATTGAGTAAAAGTCTGCTTGGTCTGCTCATTAATAATTTGAGAGAGATAAGTACGATTAGTTCCCAACATTTCCGCTACTTTCTCTTTAGTCAGCAAATTGTCTGTAAATACCTTCTCCTCCCGCAACAGCGTTTCCAAACGCAGAAATAAATCCTGCTTCTTTTCATCTGTCAACGAGGATGAAGCATATTTCTCAGGTTGCGGCAAAGAAGTTTTCGTCGAGTCCGTAAGATATTCTTGTAAAAGAGCGGACTGGCGGCCTATCTCTGCAAACTGCTCGTCTATTTTGTTCTGCAATTGCTGTTCACGCCGGATAGCGTCCTGATTTTGCTTCACAATGGTAAGGTACAGCTTATTTTTTCTGTAATATAAGTAATATAGTAAAGAGGCAGCTATGAAGATACAGATAAATCCGGCTATAAGCAATTGCATCTTATTTTCCTTTTCCAATAATTCCAGACGGTTTTGTTTTATCTCGTTTTCCTGCCGTTCCATATCGTATTTTGCACGTATCTCCCCCACAGCACGTTCCTTTTCCGCATTATATAAGCTATCTGTTTCCAGCTGATAGAGCTTATGATACTTCAACGCCTCTACCAGCATACCATCTTCTTCATAACATCGGGATAAAGCCTTCAACAGGTCACTTCGATAGATGGCATTAGCCTGTTGGTAAGACAGTTCTATTCCGGCTTTCAGCATCCGGACAGCCCGGTCATACTGGTGATGCTCCATTAAAATTTCGGCATAGCCCAAATAAGAATTCATCACTGAAGAAATATTTCCCTGTTCTTTCAAATCCAAAGCCTTCCGGAAAAAAACCAGCGCTTCATCATCTTTATTCAATTTATGCAGAATATATCCATAAAGATTGTAAACGTTTGATTGATCATAAAAGTCATTCTGCACCATGGTGAACTCCGCCTCCTGAATATATTTCAATGCTGTATTATAGTCACTCTTCAAATAATACATATAAGCGGTATTGGTTGAACCACTATAAATCAGATAAGGATCTTTCCGTTCATGTCCCAGTTCATAACATTCAAGAGCATATTTCAATCCTGTGCTATCATTTTTCAAATAATAAATACCGGCAATATTAGAAAGCAAAATGGAATAGAGCCTGTCATAATGACAACGTCTTGCAGCTTCAACTCCTTTGAAGAAATAGGTAAGTGAACGATAATAGTCTTTTTGGACATTCGATGCATAAAGTCCCAGCCCATTATATACGGAACATAAGGCGGAATCATTTTTATTACTTTCACCTATCAGCCTGGCCTGCCCTAAATGACTATAAGCCTCCTTTACATTTCCCTTCATCATATGGGCCTGCCCCAGACAAATATGAGAATAAATTACAGCGCCATTGTAATCCCGTTCATTATAACCCATCTCAAACAATTGTCGACCATAAAAGATAGCCTGATCATAATCTGCTTTATTCAGATAGAGAAAACTAACTTTCCGAAGCGCGTCTTTATCTTTAGGATACTTTTTCAGATACTCCAACTGTACATTAATGGCATTATTTATGTCTTCTTGCGCCTCTGAGACAACGGGCAAGAGTCCCAATAACATCACAACCATCCACAGTTTGAACATCTTCATTCCCGTCATCCTCCCTTTTCTTCTTTCCGCATACTGAACTCACAGCCACAATATTGCTGATTATAAAAATTATATTCCTTAATGATAGCAATGCGACGCTCACTCAATCCACCTTTACGCCAGTTCTGTTCCCAATAAGTGACATCCGGATAAGGAGCCGTAGCATATCGGCCCGCTTCCTCTATCTGTTCCAAACTTTTCCAACGGCTGGAAGCAAGCGTAGTAGTGATAACCGGGAATCCATGTTCGTGGGCATAACGTGCGGTTTCCTGCAGTCGCATCTTGAAACAACGCAAGCAACGGCCTCCTCTTTCAGGCTCTTGCTCCATTCCTGCCATTCGACAACGCCAGGCATCATGATCATAATCGGCATCTATAATTTCCAATCCCAAGGACTGGGCATACCGCGTACATTCGTCCTTGCGGATAATGTATTCCTCCAACGGATAAATATTGGGATTACAATAATAGATAACCGGAGTGACACCATGCTGCATCAAGCACTCTATGATGGCTGATGAACAAGGAGCACAACAAGTATGAAGCAACACTTTGTCGGCTCCTCCCGGAACTTCAAGCTGGAATTTCTTTTTCATACGGCAAATTTAATAGATATTTGCCATACTGACCAACGGTTCGTATAATTTTTCTATATCCTGCGCATCCATTTCTATCTCCACTTGATCACCGGGAACCAGGGTTTGCCCCTGAGGAAGTAAGTTTTTACGATTCCGGTGTATACTACGAATGATACAATGATTAGGTAAAGCCAATGTATCCACTTCCTTTCCGTCAAAATAAGACCCATCCATTATCTCGACAAAAAGATGATAGCGGGCACCAGCCTCTTCGGAAGACTCCGGATTATGGCTACGGAACATCCTGTCATACAGCAATACATTGTAAGGTTTTATCTGTAACAATTCGGTGAAATAATAAGTCAACCCACCTACCACGATGGAAGGATAGAACACCTCGAAATGACCGGTAATCTCCGTTATCAGAACAATGGCAGTCAAAGGGGTACGCACCACAGCCACCAAAAAAGCCACCATCCCGATCAGCATCATATAACTCACATTCTCATACCCTATCCATCCGCGCTGTACCAATACCAACCCGAAGATTTGTCCCAATAATCCTCCCGTAACCAAGGTAGGAATGAAACTTCCTCCCGGCAAACCCGAAGAAAGAGAAAACAGCGTAAAAACAAAATGAATAAGCATCATGATAGTAAGCCACCGGATATCATGAGTTCCATTCATTCCCTGCATCATCAAAAACTGCTCTCCGCCACCTGTCAGATTCGTCTCTGTTAACGATATGGCATAAGCTATGATCAATAAATACAACATCTTGACAGGAATGGAGAGTTTCATGGCAGGTATCCTTTCTTGAAAGAAAGGAACGATGAGCGAATAAAACTTTGCAATGACAGCCATAAGGGCGGCAAAGATAATATAAAGCTCTGCCTGACGGATAAAAGATAAACCGGGAACGACCGCACTAATCAGATGATAAGGAGTCGTGGGGAACATCCAACTAGCCACTCCTCCGGCTACCACGCCGGCCAACAAGGTAGTAATGGCGGTTTTAGGCGCATCAAAACGCTCGATGGATTCTATTACCAGCAAAGAAGAAGACAACGGAGCGGCAAAAGCGGCAGACAAGCCCGCACCGGCTCCGGCAGCCAGCAATTGTTTCCGTTCCCCTTTCAGGATATGTCCCCAACGGGAGATAAGTGTTCCTATATAAGACCCTATCTGAACAGACGGCCCCTCGCGTCCCAAGGACAGCCCCGCACTGAGAGCCAACACACCTCCGCAGAATTTGGCCACCAGTTCCTTAAAAGGATGCTCATAACGGATACGACCGTTATTGGCCGCACGTGTCTGAGGAATACCGCCTCCGGCTATCAATGGCATACGTTTTACCAAAGAAGCGACAAAGATCAGAATCCCCCATAAGATAAAAAACAACAATACATGCCAATACCACGGATAATGCGCCGTGAAAAAAGTTTTCCGCACATCAAAGAAATACCAGAGAAGATAGTGATAAGGCACAGCAACCAGTCCCGTAAGCAGCCCCACGAATATGCTCACGAAATACAGACGGGCATCAATCAGCTTCAGTTTCCATATTTGCCATTTGCGCAGATTGCTCCACTCCTTCCACTTGTTTTTCCATTTCTCCAGTTTCATATCCGGAATAAACAAATGGAAAAGAGAAGGGTTTATTTAAACAATGGCTTTAATAGTTCCGGTATTTCTATTTCATTTGCTTTCAGCGCTTCCAAACATTCACGCCCTTTATCGGATAAAGTAAAATGCATCTGCCGTTTATCCTTATCCCCCAAATTACGGACGATTAATTCTTTCTCTTCAATGGAACGGATGACTTTAGAAGTATGCGAAGCAGACAGACCTGTGTTTTCCGATATCACACTGGCTGTCAGCGTATCTCCGCCAATGCAACAAAGTGCCATTGCCTCATTCAATGACACTCCATATTGTTCCATCAAGCGGGTTTCAAGTTCAGAGAGAGCCTTGAACAGCTCTCTCATGACACATATTGATTTTATTTTCTCCATGCAAATTTAAATAAACAAGTTTACATTCGCCTGTTCGGCACGGTTCATATAGGTTGCCACTCCGCCAATAGTCACATGATCCAGCAATTCCTCACGTTTCACACCCATTACATCCATTGACATCTGGCAAGCAATAAATTCCACTCCGTTCTGAATGGCTTGAGTACGCAGAGATTCCAGTGAGTCGATGTTTTTCTTATTCATGATATATCGCATCATCCTGGCTCCCATTCCACCCATATTCATTTTAGACAATCTCAGCTTTAAAGAACTGGAAGGCAGCATCATGCCGAACATCTTCCCCCAGATATCTTTCTTCACCGCAGGCTTGTCCAATCTTTTGATAGCATTCAGCCCCCAGAAAGTAAAGAAGATGGTCACCTTCTTTCCCGTAGCCGCCGCACCGTTTGCGAGTACAAAAGTAGCTAAAACTTTGTCCAGGTCGTCACTGAACAGAATAAAAGTTTTCCCTTTATCCTCCCGGCAAACCTCCGAGGAAGAAGATTGCGGAGTACTTTTCTCAACAATTACCTCATACTTTCCTGCTCCTGACTTTACTGAGACAAAACGGTTCCCGGTAGTCTGGCACCATGCTTCGGCATCGCGGGGGAAACCGGCATCCGTAGCGACAATCTCCAGACGTTCGCCGTCCGCCAGTTCTTCCATACTCTTCTTCAGCTTCATGATAGGACCGGGACAAGATATGCCACAAGCATCCACTTTTATTGCTTTCATAGAAGGAATGACGGAAGAGGCAATAGTATAAGCTTCAGCAGAATCTTTACTGTGTTCAGAATGATCAACTTTTGAAGAATCAGAACTTGAAGATCCGGAATTTGAGAACTCCTTCGGCTTGGGCAGAGGAGCCGTTGCCGCTTTATACAGTTTCAAACCTCCTATTAAATTCCTTACTTCCCCAAAGCCATTCTGTAACAATATATTAGAAGCCAGATACCCTCTCAACCCCACTCCACAATACAAATAGACCGGCTTATCCTGAGGAATCTCTTTCATCCTTTCGCGCATATCATCCAAAGGAATATTGACAGCCCCCTTCAAAGCACCGAGTGCAAATTCATCGGGAGTACGGACATCAACCAACGTAACTTTACTCAAATCGGCAGCCTGCAACTCGCGCCAATAAAGAGGCTTCATCTTTCCGCTCAGTATATTTCCGGCTACATATCCGGCTACTGCTACAGGATCTTTAGCCGAAGAGAAAGGAGGAGCGTATGCCTGCTCCAAAGTCATCAAGTCATATACAGTTCCGTTATGCTTAATCACTTGCGAGAATTCGTCAATACGTTTGTCCACTCCGTTATACCCCACAATCTGCGCTCCAAGTAATTTCCCGTTCACAGGAGAGAAGGTTATTTTAATGGACATCTGTAAAGCGTCGGGATAATATCCCGCATGGGAACCGGAATGGATGGTTGCCGACAAATAATCAATGCCTGCCTGTTTCAACCGCTTTGCCGGAAGGCCTGAAGCAGCGACAGTCATATCAAAAATTTTGGCAATGGAAGTACCGACAGCCCCTTCGTATGTAACCTTATTTCCAAAAACCATGTTATCTGCCACAATACGCGCCTGACGGTTGGCCGGACCAGCCAGATAATTCAACCACGGTCTATCAGTCAGCGGATGACGGAACTCGATAGCGTCGCCCACCGCATAAATATGCTCGTCGGAAGTCTGCAAGTAATCGTTCACCTTAATGCTGCGCATCTCCCCTATCTCCAGTCCGGCCTCTGTCGCCAATGAGGTATTGGGACGTACCCCGATGGATAACAACACCATATCGGCAGGCAGCCTTTCGCCCGATTTAAAAATAACCTCCAGTCCGTTGACCGTGCGCTCGAAAGAAGCCACCGCCTTTTCCAGGTAGAGATGCACTCCTTTCTGCAACAAATGCTCGTGCACCAAAGAAGCCATAGAGAAATCAATAGGAGCCATGACTTGATTTGCCATCTCTACAACCGCCACTTCCGCACCGGCTTCCTGCAGATTCTCCGCCATCTCCAACCCGATGAATCCGGCCCCGATGATTACCGCCCGTTTCACCTTATGCTGCTGCAAGTAACTCTTGATAGCATCGGTATCATTCACATTACGTAGGGTAAAAATTCCTTCATTGTCAATGCCCGGCAAGGGAGGACGAACAGGCGACGCACCCGGAGAAAGCAATAATTTGTCATAACTCTCCGTATAAGTTTTCCCGTCGGAAGTACGAATATCCACTGTCTTATCGGCAGAGTGGATGGCTATTACCTCGGACCGGGTACGCACATCTATGTTAAAACGTTTCCCGAAAGCCTCCGGAGTCTGTACAAACAATTTTTCCCGCTCCGCAATCACACCTCCTATATAATAAGGCAGACCACAATTGGCATACGAAATGTATTCTCCCTTCTCGAACAAAATGATTTCCGCCTGTTCCGTGTTTCTTCTGATACGTGCGGCAGCAGTTGCACCTCCTGCTACGCCTCCTATTACTATATACTTCATAATCGAACTATTTTATTTGATTTAATATTTTCCAATGGAAACTTTATGCAAACATACATGATATTTCTTATAATAAAAAGTTTCCTATGGAAAATATTATCAAGTTAACTCTTTTTAAGGAGAAAGAACATTCCGGGTATTAAATAGACAATCACTATTGTTGTTTGATATTTTATTCCCTACCTTCGCAATAAATTTCAAAATAAATAAGAAATTGAATCGAACAGACGCACATCATGTTATCTAAAATAGACTTGACGCAGGGAGGCATCACCGGCACTCTGCTACGTTTTACCTTACCTATGATTATAGGCTCACTGCTACAACAGTGTTACAACATAGCCGACACGCTGATTGTAGGACAATGTATAGGTTCCGGCGCATTGGCCGCCGTCGGTTCCGCCTACACGCTGATGGTTTTCCTTATTTCCATCCTGCTGGGATTGTCCATGGGAAGCGGAACCGTTTTTTCCTTGCAATATGGAGCCGGACGGACGGATTCCCTACGCCGTAGCATCTATGTATCCGTCCTGCTGATCGGCACAGTAACATTGATTCTAAATATAGCGGTTTTCGTCTGGATTCATCCCATCCTCAGGATATTGCAGATTCCCAAAGATATTTATGGTATGATGTATGATTACTTGTGGATTATCTTTTGGGGAATCGGCTTTACCTTTATCTATAATTTCTATGCGGCATTGCTGCGTGCCATAGGAGATGCCGTCACTCCTCTTTGGTTTCTGGCGGTTTCCGTTGTACTGAACATCGGGCTGGATTTGTTCTTTATCTTGCAGTTGGATTGGGGAATCAAGGGAGCAGCCATCGCCACGGTAGCCGCACAGGGAGTATCCGCTTTGGGAATTATGGGATATGCCTACGTGAAATACCCCGAACTGAGATTACACCGCAACGACCTGCATTTCGACCGTCACTGCCTGAAAGAGATCACTTCGTTCTCCGCACTGACCTGTGTACAACAATCGGTAATGAATCTGGGCATTCTCATGGTACAAGGATTGGTCAACAGTTTTGGCACTGTAGTCATGGCCGCCTTTGCGGCAGCAATAAAAATAGACTCGTTTGCCTATATGCCGGTACAGGAATTCGGAAATGCCTTTTCCACCTTTATTGCCCAGAACTTCGGAGCGAGAAAAGAGGAACGGATCCGCAAAGGAGTGAAAAGTGCCTTGATTACCACCGTTCTCTTCTCTCTGGTCATTTCCATTCTGGTCTTTTTATTCGCCAAACCATTGATGCTGATTTTTGTCCGTCCCCACGAAACGGAAATTCTGAACATCGGTATCAGTTATTTACGCATCGAGGGAGCGTTTTATTGCGGAATCGGGATTTTGTTCCTGTTATACGGATATTATCGTGCCATCCGTATGCCGGGAATGTCCGTAGTGCTCACAGTGGTATCGTTGGGAACCCGTGTAGCCCTTTCCTATTGGCTTGCCGGCATTCCTGCCATCGGGGTCATCGGAATCTGGTGGTCTATTCCTATCGGATGGTTTATAGCGGACGTCATCGGCATCATATATTATAAGTATCGAAAAAGCTCCCAAACAATTGAATTTAAATAAATGTTTTTGTTAGTAAAAGACATACATACAACACCTTTTCATCTAAAATTTATGTATTTTTGTAGCCCTATAGAAAAGAACAGACATACAAATGATGGAAGAAACAACCTGCAAACCTGATTATTCGAATTCGATGGCGGAACATCTGGGTATCCGGTTTCTACCCTCCACCGAGGATGCGGTACATGCCGAAATGCCTGTAGACCATCGTACTTCACAACCCTTTGGTATGTTGAACGGCGGCGCGTCACTGGCTCTGGCCGAGATTGTGGCAGGGCATGGCTCTACGTCGCTATGCCGGGAAGACGAATATGCCTGCGGAGTACAAGTAAGTGGAAATCATCTGTCGGCCGTGCCCGTCGGAGGCAAAGTATTCGCCACCGGCAAACTGATTCACCGCGGCAGATCCTCGCATATATGGAATATAGATATCACCACTCCACAAGGACAACTGGTTTCTACTGTTCGTGTCGTTAATTTCATACTGAAAAAGAAATGAATCTACCAGATATACATACGCAAAAATTATTGGATTGCCTGACACACAGCCGCCTCGGTTTCGCCCTCTACCGGTTACCTTGGACAGACGAATGCTACCTGGTATTGCAAACCTCGGGCGATGTGGAACAATTAGCGGACATTCAGGAACTGAATGGAAAGAAAGGATTTGTCATGGCTCCTTTCCGGATATCGGAGGAACATCCCTTGGTACTTATCCGTCCGGATGTCACCGCATACGACTGGAGCGAAATCAGCGAAGCACTGTCTTCACTGGAATGTGCGGATGCCCTGCTCACCTGCAAAAGCCGGCAGAGTGAACTCTCCCCTTTTGTTTCCGAAGAAACGGATAAAGAACAATATACCCGCGCATTCGGGCGTTTCATCACTCCCTTACAAGAGAAGCGGTTCCAGAAACTGGTTCTGTCACGTTCTTCCGCCAGACATATCGGAGATGATTTTTCACCACTCGGCGCTTTTGTCCGGGCCTGCAACAACTATCCGCGCATGATGATTTACCTATGCCACACCCCTGCTTCCGGAACCTGGCTGGGCAGCACACCGGAAATCTTATTAAGCGGACACGGCAAAGAATGGCACACCGTGGCCCTGGCCGGTACCATGCCGATGCAGAACGAAGTGATGCCGACAGACTGGGACAAGAAGAACCGGGAAGAGCAGGGCTATGTGGCTGATTACATCCGCCGGATCGCCAAAAGATTCGGCAACAAGATGACGGAAAAAGGTCCTTATACCGCCCGTGCCGGACAATTGGTACACCTCAAGACCGATTTTTATTTCTTATTGAAAAATACAGACCATATAGGCGATTTATTGCAAGAACTCCATCCCACTCCCGCCGTCTGCGGCCTGCCCAAAGAGGAGGCTTTCCGGTTTATTCCGGACAATGAAGGGTACGACCGCAGTTATTATTCCGGATTCACCGGCTGGCTGGACACAGAGGGGCATACCGATATCTACGTCAATCTGCGCTGCATGGAAATAAAGCCGGGTGAAGCCATCCTGTATGCAGGAGGAGGAATACTGGCTTCCTCGGAAGTAGAATCGGAATGGATGGAAACGGGAGACAAGATGAATACGATGCGGAGCATCCTTCATCCTGACTTTATAAATAAATAAATGGAAACAATTAAAGTAGAAGAATAATGTATTCAGACAAAAAGAACATACTTCAGTTGGTGGCACTTCTCAAAGCGCACGGTGTGCGGAAAATAGTGCTTTGTCCCGGCAGCCGTAATGCTGCCATCGTACATACTCTGGCCAATATAGAGGACTTCACTTGTTATTCTGTAACCGATGAACGCAGTGCCGGTTTTTTTGCCATCGGCCTATCTTTACAAGGGGGAGGCCCTGCCGCAGTATGCTGCACTTCCGGTTCGGCCCTGCTGAACCTGCACCCTGCCGTAGCCGAAGCCTTTTACCAACAAGTACCTCTGATTGTCATTTCCGCCGACCGCCCCGCTGCCTGGATAGGACAAATGGACGGACAAACCCTGCCCCAGCCCCATGTGTTCGGAACGTTAGTCAAGATGTCTGTCAACCTGCCCGAAGTACATACTGAGGAAGACGAATGGTTTTGCAACCGCCTTATCAACGAAGCCATACTGGAAACCACCCACCACGGCAAAGGGCCTGTACATATCAATGTACCCATTTCCGAACCCATTTACCGCTTCACCGCCAAAACACTTCCCGAAGTACGTGTCATCACCCGTTATCAGGGACTGAGCGTGTACGACCGTGACTATAAGGAACTGATCGAACGGCTGAACAAGTACAACAAGCGCATGGTTGTGGTAGGCCAGATGAATCTGATTTACCTGTTCGAGAAAAAATATGTGAAACCGCTTTATAAACATTTCGCCTGGCTGACGGAACATCTAGGCAACCAGACCATCCCCGGCATTCCTATCAAGAATTTCGACGCCGCCGTTTATTCCATGACACCGGAACGCCAGGAAGACATGGCCCCCGAAATACTGATTACCTACGGCGGACACATCGTATCCAAACAATTGAAGAAATACCTGCGCAATCATCCCCCGCGCGAACACTGGCATGTTGCCGCCGACGGGAAGATAGCCGATTTATACGGTTGCCTGACCACCGTCATCGAGATGGATCCGTTTGAGTTCTTGGAAAAAATAGCTTTCCTGCTGGACAACAAACCTACCCATTATCCGCTGATGTGGGAAAACTATTGCAAAACCATTCCGATGCCGGACCTTGCTTATTCCGAAATCTCCGTTATCGGAAAACTCATCCGGGCATTGCCCGAACCCTGTGCCCTGCATCTGGCAAACAGCTCCACCGTGCGCTATGCACAGTTATTTACAGTTCCTCCCCAGGTGGAAATCTGTTGCAACCGGGGAGTGAACGGCATAGAAGGCTCCCTGTCCACCGCCATCGGTTATGCCGCCGCTTCCAGCAAGCTGAATTTCATCATCATAGGCGACTTGAGCTTCTTCTATGACATGAACGCACTGTGGAATCAAAATTACGGTGCCAACATCCGCATCCTGTTACTGAATAACGAAGGAGGAGAAATATTCCACACCCTGCCTGGAATGGACAAATCAAGCCGTTCCAGGGAGTTTATCACAGCCGAGCATTACACCACCGCCAAAGGCTGGGCGGAAGAACGCGGCTTTATTTACATGAAAGTGACCGGAGAAGAAGAGCTGGAAGAAGCGATGCAGCCATTCACCTCACCCGAGACACGGATGCAACCCATGCTGCTGGAGGTGTTTACCGACAAGGAAAAAGACACCACCCTGTTAAGAGAATATTATCACGGACTTAAAAATAAAAATGAATAATGGAAACAAGAGAATGGAAAACCATCAAAGAATATCAGGATATTCTGTTTGACTTTTACAACGGAATAGCGAAAATCACCATCAACCGTCCGCGTTACCGCAACGCGTTCACCCCCACCACCACTTCGGAAATCAGCGACGCCCTGTATTACTGCCGCGAGTGCCAGGATATCAATGTAGTGGTTCTGACCGGAGCAGGCGACAAAGCCTTCTGCAGCGGGGGAGATATGCACGTAAAGGGGCATGGCGGCTATATCGGCACAGATGGAGTTCCCCGTCTGAATGTGCTGGACGTACAAAAGCAAATCCGGTCACTGCCTAAACCGGTCATCGCCATGGTAAACGGTTACGCCATCGGCGGCGGTCATGTGCTGCATGTGGTATGCGATCTGACCATTGCCTCAGAGAATGCCATTTTCGGACAGACAGGTCCCAAGGTAGGCAGCTTCGACGCCGGATTCGGCTCTTCCTATCTGGCACGCATCGTAGGGCAGAAGAAAGCCCGTGAAATATGGTTCCTTTGCCGTCAATACTCCGCACAGGAAGCACTGGAAATGGGATTGGTCAATACAGTCGTTCCTTTCGACCGCCTGGAAGACGAAACCGTGGCATGGGCAGAAAAGATGATGGAGCACAGCCCGCTCGCTCTTCGTATGATCAAAGCCGGACTGAATGCCGAACTGGACGGACAAGCCGGCATACAAGAACTTGCCGGAGATGCCACCATGCTGTATTACATGACAGAGGAAGCACAGGAAGGAGGGAAGGCATTTTTGGAAAAACGCAAGCCACGGTTCCAGGATTATCCGAAGTTCCCATAATCAGTGGTTCATTTTTCCGGTGGAGGACAACCCAATAGTCCTCCTTGCTTCCCATTAACCACTAATCACGAATAAGAATGTTCCAAACCCGAATTATAAAAAAACAATTACACTTCAAGCAACCGGCAGGTACTTCCAGAGGAGTATATACCACCCGGAATGTATGGTACATCCTCCTCACCGACACCGGCAGCCGCCACTATGGCGTGGGTGAATGTGCCCCTCTCCCTGCCCTGAGTTGTGACGATATCCCCTCATACGACGAGGTGTTGGCCACTGCCTGCAAGAACCTGGAAAAGAACGGGGAAATAGACCGGGAAGCCTTGCTTCCCTATCCGTCCATCCTGTTCGGAATGGAAACCGCCCTGCTGCATTTCCGGGCACGCAGCCTGCAATTCTGGCACACCCCGTTCAGCAAAGGCAAAGAGGGCATCCCCATCAACGGACTCATCTGGATGGGAAACTTTGACGAGATGTACCGGCGCATCGGGGAAAAGATGCAGCAAGGCTTCCGCTGCATCAAACTCAAAATAGGCGCCATCGACTTTGAAAAGGAACTGGAGCTGCTGGCGCACATCCGCCGGCATTTCACCCCAGCCCAAATCGAACTGCGTGTAGATGCCAACGGTGCTTTCTCTCCTGCCGATGCCCTCGAAAAGTTACATCGTCTTTCCGAATTCCAGCTCCATTCCATCGAACAGCCCATCCGTGCGGGGCAATGGAATGAAATGGCCCGGCTCTGTGCCGCCACCCCCTTTCCCATTGCACTGGATGAAGAGCTGATAGGCATCAACCGGCGCGACCGGAAAATAGAATTGCTGGAAACCATCCGTCCTCAGTACATTATCCTGAAACCTTCTCTGCACGGAGGAATCAGCGGCTCCGAAGAATGGATGGAACTGGCGGCTGAAAGAGGCATCGGCTCATGGGTCACTTCCGCTCTGGAGTCCAATATCGGACTGAATGCCATCGCACAATGGTGTGCCACCTTGCAGCCCGCCCTCCCCCAAGGACTAGGTACCGGCTTGCTGTTTACCGACAATATAGACTATCCGCTTCACATCGAAGGGGACTGCCTTTGGTTCCACCCCGAAGAACAAGAACCCGACTTACTAAACTGGCTGAAACAATGACAAAATTCTGCACCAATAGAAACAAACAGACCATTCTGATAGAAAGCATCCCCTACTCCAACTGGGAAATTGAAATGGTAAGAATGAATATCCCTGCCGACAACCGAAGCTTCCGGCAGGAACTTTTCTCCTTTCTTTCCGAATGGTTTGACCCGGCAGACACCCTGCCGGTACATACTTCAGGCTCCACCGGCAAACCCAAGGAACTGTATGTAGAAAAAGAACGCATGATGGAAAGCGCCTGCCTCACCTGTTCCTTCCTCGGACTGCAAAAAGAAGATTCCGCCCTGCTTTGTATGCCCTTGCAATACATTGCCGGAAAAATGGTGGTAATACGTGCCTTGGTAGCGGGACTGGACTTGCTGCCTGTCACCCCCTCCGGACATCCTTTAAAAGACCTGACAAAAGCACCCGTCTTTGCCGCCATGATCCCCATGCAAGTCTATAACTCACTGCAAGTTCCCGAAGAGAAAGCGATATTGCAACAAATCAGACACCTCATTATCGGAGGCGGTCCTATCGACTCCCAACTGAACGCTGCGTTAAAAGATTTCCCCCATGCCGTATGGTCTACCTACGGCATGACCGAAACCTTGTCACACATTGCCCTACGCAGACTGAACGGTCCTGAAGCTTCAGACTGGTACACCCCTTTCGAGAGCATACAGATCCGTCTGAGTAAAGAAAACACCTTGGTGATATACGCTCCCGAAATTTGCGAAAAAGAACTGGTGACCAATGACATAGCCGAGATAAACGGACAGAACCAATTCCGCATTCTAGGCAGAAAAGACAACACGATCAATACAGGAGGAGTAAAAGTGCAGATAGAACAAGTAGAGGCCGCATTGAAAGAACACCTGTCCGTTCCTTTCCTGATCACCTCCGCCCCCGACGAAAAATTCGGAGAAATCATTGTACTGCTTGCCGAAGGACAACTGCCCGACGACATAGAACAGACCTGCACACATCAATTACCTCCCTACTGGCGTCCCAAACGTTTTGTTCCGGTATTCAAACTTCCCCTGACAGAAACCGGGAAACCCGACCGTGCCATAGCCAAATTACTGGCGCAAAAATAACTCCGATCCATTCATAAAGGGTGAATTCAAAAACCAATCAAACGGTCTTTTTGAATTCACCCTTCTTTCTGTAAAAAAGAATAATTTTCCGTGTTCTCCTACAACTTACGGAAAGCTCAAATTGTTTTCCTATCAGTATATTAAAAAAATCAAATACACGTAGTTTTTTTCCGTTTTATTTTCCCTTATGTCCACTACTCCCGGTGGAATGTATCATTAAATTCTAATTTTGTGAAGCTAGATTTGATACAAAGTATGTTATATAATAACCCAAAACCACAGGATACCAAAGAAGGACTGTCCGACCAAGATTTCAGTATTTATATGGATGCGCACACAGTGCCTTTCAGCAAATACCCCTCTTATATGCCGGCAGGAGTTTTGGGTATATGTACCGAAGGAAATGCCGAGATCCAGGTTGGCCTCCGGAAATATGTTATTTGCGCAAACGACATTCTTATTTTCATGCCGGGATTCCTGGTTTCATTTATAAAATCCAGCCCGACTTTCACCATCGACTATTGTACTTTTTCAAATGTCCTTTTTTATGACGTGATCAATGGAAGTATCAAACGTTTTCCGACCGGTTTTCATACCTACACCCAGACCCACTGCGTCTATTCGCTATCCCAAGAGAAAGCGGAACAGTTCTCCATCTATTTCCGGTTATTATACAACAGAGCCACTTCGCCAACTTATTTATTTACAAAAGAATCTATTACCAATCTGCTGAAATTACCTTTTCTGGAACTTTATGCAGACTATTACAGCACGGTAAAAGAACATAAAGTCACCACCTTGCATAAAGAAGAAATCGGATACTTTTTTCTGGATTTGCTGTTAAAGCATTACAAAGAAAACAAAGAAGTGGCGTTCTATGCCGAAAAGTTGCATGTTTCCTCCAAATACCTGACTGAAGCCTTGACCCTGGTAAGCGGAAAATCCCCCAAAGAATGGATTATACATTATACCCTGCAAGAGATTTACGCACTATTGGAGAATCCATCCATCAGCATACAGGAAATCGTTCAAAGAACCCGGTTTGCCAATCTTGCCACCTTAAGACGTTTCTTCAAGCGACATACCGGAACATCCCTGTTGCAATACCGGAAACAGGACTTATACAAAAATAATCAATAGGTACCTCAATAAAAAAATCAGCCCGTTCCACACATTCTTCCGGAACGGGCTGATCCCTCTATCTACCAAAACTTGTTGTTTTCCTTACTATACTCAAATCCGGCCGCCTTCAGTTTTTTCACCAACAGCTCCTTGTCTACATTCATATCATCACAAAGCTCGTCCAGCGAATGATAGCAGTCACGAAGTTTCATATTCACCATGCTGAAAAGCATCATCGGGTCATCAGGTAATTCCATATCAATATCTCCTTTTTAAAAATCGGATGCAAAGTTACAAAACTTTTCATAATGATACGTATTCCATCGCCAAATATCGGTTTGACAAAAAGTTATCCCCTGCTTTTTATCCTATCAGTCCGTCAGCTTCACCGTTTCCATCTTCCCCGGAACCAAAGTAAGACGCGCCGTTCCATCCCTGTCTATCTCCACTTCCATATACCGGGCCCGGATAATGATCCTTCCATCTACAGCCAGTACCCCCCACTGGCAGGAACTGTCCTGATAGGCGCAATAACCACCCACCGGATGCAATATCCTCCGATAGACAGGTGGAATCAAAATCCGCTCCGCTGTCCTCAGCCCCCATTTCACTCCTATTTGAAAAGGTACGGCCTCCACACTCCTGCTGATTATACGCTGCCGTTTCCGTTCATACTCGCACTTCTCCTCACGCAAGCGTTTCTCCACACGCTCGTCCGCCTGTCTTCGGAGCAATGCCACCGCCTCATCAAAATCCTCACTCCGGTCCGACGGACGGTTACAGGCCACATAACGCTTTCCATGCCCTTTCTCCACATGGTAATACCGTCCCTCCTCATCCATCACCACAATACTTTGATCCGGCAACCGTCCGCTCAGGTAATAAGCACGCTCCTCATCCCCCTCCAACAGACAAACCTGCGGTTCACAACAAAAGCCTCCATCTTCCATGCGGCGGCATCGGGAAGGCACTCTGCCATCGTACATCTTCACATAAAACCCCATCCACACGATGGACGAAGAAGGCAACCCGCATGTATTGGCATACACCTGCCTTGTCCTGCTGTAATAAGTACGGTTCGCCTGTAACAATTCTATGCTCCCGTATCTGAGGACACGCGGGCGGACAGAATAACACCGGCCGTTCCGTAAATCCACATAAGACACCGAATTCCCGGCATGACGGACTTGCAACAAATCATCTTTCAGAAACCTCACCTCACGGCAATGCCCCGGTTCGGCCACCAAAGCCCCCGTATCATCCAGTACCCGGACACACCCGTTCCGAAGCCTCCCCACGGCAAAACGTCCTTTGATACTCAAAACCTCTTTAAACGAAGCGTCCGGCAACATCTCATCTCCCTTTTCCAATCCCCAAAGACCTGTTTCCTTATCTACAAATGCCCTCAGCCTGCATGACGGTGACCGCTCCTTCTCATCCGGCAAAGCCTGCTCTCTGATGGAAGAAAGCAAACGCCCGTGCTCCATAACCACCACCAAGTCCCCACCGGCTTCAGCCGGCCTTTCCACCACCGGAAAAGCGGTAACGGAAGCATCACAGTTCATCCGTCCGGGCAAACTCCCCTTTCCCGCCATCCGTCCCCGGAACATAGCATCCCAGTTCCATCGCTGTGTAGGAAGCCCGAAAATGCGGTACAGCCCCACATTGTCTATCAGCATACACGCCTCCTTGCCCTCCGATCTCCGCAATCCGCGCCCTACCTGCTGCAAATATTTAGCCAGTGACAAAGTAGGACGGGCCAGTTGTACAAACTCCACATCGGGACAGTCGAACCCCTCGCTGAATACATCCACATTCACCAGCACCTCGATTTTTCCATGTCTGAACTCCTCCACCATCCGCTTACGCTCCATAGCAGGAGTCTTGCTGTCCACAGCCACCGCATTCACTCCCCGCCTGCTGTAATACTCCGCTATCCGCCGGGCATGTTCAATGCTGATGGCATACACCATCCCCTTCTTGCCGGAAGCAAACTGCCTGACACTGCGGTACAGGCGCTCGATACCGGGACGCCTGTTCAGTACCGCATCCATCTCTTTCACCTGATAATCCCCATCGGCCCCCCGTTTCTCCAGACCGTCAATGAGCCGCTGCTCCTCGCTGCCGGGACGGATGGATACATAATCGAACACAGACAACACGCCTTTTTCAATAAACTCGGCAATACTCCACGAAGTAACCAGTACCTCGAACAGTTCCGTGAACCCCCTACGGTTCAGGCGGCAAGGTGTGGCAGTCACACCCAGTTTCTTTGCGGCAGGATAACGCTTCCACATCTCCGTGTAAGAAGCGGCCAAGGCATGATGAGCCTCGTCTATCACAATCAGTCCCGGAGCATCACCCGCCTCATTCCAGTGCCGGGACAGCCATTGGACAGACATCACCCTGACCGGAGTATCCTCCCTCCGGATACCATATTTAGCCAGCGTTTCCTCCATTTGCGCCACCAGTTCCCTACGATGGGCAATAAGCCATACCCCGCTGCCGGCAGAAGACACGAACTCACTGACCACAGATGCCAGCAAATGTGTCTTGCCCGTACCGGTAGGCATCTGCACCATCACGCTCCGGTGAGCTTTCCACGCTTCCATCAGACGTGTTTTCATCTCTATCTGATAATCCCGCAACATAAATAATTTGCCGATTTGCTAACGTGCCAATGGAGTAAGAGGATAACTGAAAAAATTATTTACTAGCCAGCATATTATTAATCTGCGCCCGTATATTGGCTATCGTACCGCCCGACACAAGCCGTTTGGCAAAAGGTAGCAACGACTTGATGAAAGCCGCTTTCACCACCGTGTGTTTGTCTACATTCCTACAGTTCTCATCGGCCAGCATCTTTCCTACCACCACCGCCAGTTCGCGTGCCGTGGTACACTCTCCCAAAAGTATCTTGTAAGCCCTCATCACCTTTATATCGGGTATATAGACCGATACGTAAAATTCATCATCCGACAGTTCCGCCGGCTCCTGTGCCGGCTTCTCATCCGTCACACTTTCTGTACTCTCCGTTTTCTCAGAATCTTCCGGTTGGTCGGCGGCCTCATCACCCCGGTCGCCATAAAAGTTCTGAATGGCGGAAGACGCCACAGGGGCAATCAGATTGTTTCCGCCATAAATATTTATCATCATATCAGGTTTTTCATTCATATACTATTTCTTTTCTCTATTCTTTAATTATTATCAACAGATCGTTAATCAAAATCCATATTTTATCAATATATAATCAATAGCATGCACCAATAGTAAACAGATAGTAAACGGTTATGAACCGATTTCCATACGTCATTCCCTACCCGTATATTTGTGCAGATAAATCAAAATCAATTTCTTTTATGAAAGAATACATCATGTCATTTTTCAATGCACCCGTCACCAATAAAATACCCACATGTATATGCAGTGTGGCAGGGCTTCATACCTACATCAGCACCAATCCGCAACTGGAAGAACTGACGCGTAAAGTCAGAGCCGGACTCGGAGACAAGCAAGTGTTCCGAAAGAATAAACAGACCCTTTTACCGTATGTCACTCCGGCAGGTATCTTCTCTTACTGCAAAGAGCAATGCATGCAAGTTCCTTCGGGCCTCTTTGTCATAGATATTGACGAACTGGCTTCCACCGAAGAAGCGGCAATGTGGCGCGACCGCCTCTTTGCCGATGAAGTGCTGCACCCCGTACTTTCCTTTGTCAGCCCCGGAAACCAGGGAGTAAAACTGTTTATCCCTTACCGCATAAACCCTTTCCTGAGCGTGGAAGAATCCTTCGACAATGCCCTGCACACCGCATGGGAGTATCTGGAATGGAAATACGAGCTGAAAGTGGACAGGGCCAATGCCGACTTGTCCAGAGCCTGTTTTCTGTCGCACGACGGAGAAGCGAAAATCAATAACCATAAATATTAAAAAATGAACGATTCTATTTCTATCTTGGAACAGCTGGTAACAGCCATCGAACAAGCGGGAGTCAATGTAGCCCCCACCTATCAGGAATATATGCCGCTGGCCTTTGCCATAGCCAACAGTTGCGGAGAAGAAGGACGCACCCGGTTCCACCGCATCTGCCGCATATCCGAAAAGTACCACCACGATGAAGCAGACAAACTGTACGGACATGCCCTGACCAAAGGAACAGGCAGAAATTCCCTGGGAACCGTCTTCCATCTGGCAGAGGTGGCCGGGGTGAAAATGGACCCGAAACTTGCAAACTTGCAGAACTTGCAGTCTCTCCACACCCACACACGTGCGCGCGTATCCTATAATGCCCATCCGGATACTTCCGACGGGACTCCGCCCGATACCGTTTTCACGGACCCAGCCTCCCCCCTGTCCGACGGCGTGTCCAAGACCATCCTCCCTGCCCGACTTCCCTCTTTCCCCGACTACCGCTGGCCCGCCTTCCTGCAAGGAATCATAGACTGCGGTAACTCTCCCGCCCAACGGGATATCCTGCTGCTGGGTGCGGCAACCGTGCTGGGAAGCACCCTCAACAAACTGGTAAGTTTTGTGTACGGACGAAAACACAAGTATCCCTGTCTGCAAGTATTCGTCACCGCGCCTCCCGCTTCCGGCAAAGGTGCGCTGACCTGGGTACGCCGTTTGGCAGAACCCATACACAACGCGCTGCTGGACACCTACCGGGAAAAAATAAAGACCTACCGCATGGAAAAGACCAAATGGGACACTTTGGGGAAGGAAAAGGCAAATACCCCCGAACCCGAACAGCCCCAGCTGAAAATGCTCCTCATAGCCGGCGACAATACCGGTACAGGCATACAGGAAAACCTGATGGACTCCGGAGGCGTAGGACTGATATGCGAAACCGAGGCCGACACCGTGAGCACCGCCATTGGAGGCGACCACGGACACTGGAGCGACCTCCTCCGGAAATGTTTCGACCATGACCGGCTGGCCTACAACCGGCGCACCAATCACGAATACCGCGAATGTAACGTCACGTTCCTCTGCGTACTTCTCAGCGGCACGCCTGCACAAATCAAGCCCCTTATCCCATCGGCCGAAAACGGATTGTTCTCTCGCCAGCTGTTCTACTATATGCCTGCCATTGAAGAATGGGAAGACCAGTTCAACGAAGCGGATACAGACTATGACTCCCGTTTCCTGGAATGGGGGGCACAATGGAAAGAAGTGCTGGACGCCATCACCGCTTCGGTGAGCAACATCAACATGAAGCTCACCCACGAGCAAAAAGAGATATTCAACTTCCACTTTGCCCGTGTATTCGGACGAGCCTCCGCCATTCACGGTAACCAGATGAAAAGCGCCGTAACCCGTATTGCCATCAATATCTTCCGCATCATAAGCATTATCGCCCTGCTGCGCTCTCTGGAATCCCTGCTGCCGGGAGGCGAAAGGAGCGGTGAACCACAGGAAAACATCGTGCGTACCCTGCTGGACTGTCCCGGACTGACCCCGTCGGCCCATATTCCACAAGAAAACATAGCAGACGGAATCGTACCGCAATTCAACCTCTCCATCCGCACCGACGACTTTTATGCCGTGCTGGCCCTGGTGGAACCTCTGTACCGCCATGCATGCCACATTCTCTCGCTCCTGCCCGCAGGAACCCCCACCGCACCATCGGCGAACATGACTCCCGAAACCCTGTTCGACTGCCTTCCCCTGCGCTTCACCCGCAACGAAGCCATCGACAAAGGAGAACAGGTAGGAGTTCCGGCAGGCTCGGTGGACTCGCTGCTGAAACGTATGACCGAACGCGGACAGCTGGTCAAAGTGGGGCGTGGCGAATACGAATTCAACGCGCGCATGCACACACGTACGTGTGTGGGTGTGAGAGAGAGTGCAAGTTCTGCAAGTTTGCAAGATTCCTGAATTTAAAATGTATAAATATGAAAGATTTCCTTTATTTCCCATCCATGACAAAAGGTAGCCTGGCTCTGCTCTATTTTCCCGGTTCAAATCCCCGGATAGCCACCCGGCATCTGATGAGGTGGATAAACGGCTGTCCCCCTTTGATGGAAGAGTTATCCGCAACGGGTTACCATACCTCGCAAAAAGTCTTCACGAGCCGCCAGGTGACACTGATCAACCGGCATCTGGGCAGCCCCGGATAGCCCTGCAAGCTCTTTGGAACAGGATGAAAGCCATAAAGTGCCACAAGGTGTCATAAAGCGTCAGCACGCATTTCACAGTACCTATCTTTGCAATGTCAACAATGAGGGAGCCGATACGTTACTAACCTTCGGCCTAGCATGTTACTAACATGTAACCCCATACGTTACTAACCTTCAGCCTTACACGTTACCTACGTGCAATCCGCAAGAAAAGTAAAGTATTCTCCCTCTTCACTGACGAAATTCATTTTTTATTTTTCATCTCTTAAAACCCTATTTATCATGATCAACTACAGCACCTGCATGCGTGGTAACCCCACCGACAAAGACGCGGCCAAGAAGGCGTATGCCAACGCCCAGTACTCACAAGTAATGACACTGGACAAGTTCTGTTACCACATTGCCAGCCACGGATGTGTATACTCGCGCGCCGATATCCAAGCCATCCTTATTCTTGCCGTGGACTGCCTGCGCGAGCAGTTGTTGAACGGACAGCAGATACAGATGGGCGATCTGGGCGTATTTTCGAACAGTATCCGAAGCCTCGGCGCCCCTTCGATGGCAGAGTTCACTGTGGAGAACATCACCGAGGTGAACGTACTGTGGGCTCCGGGCGTCCGTTTCAACAACCTGCGCCAAGATGCCGAATTCCAACTGGTTCCCACGCGCAAGGCAGCCGCCGAAGTAGTGAAGGCATTGAAGGCCGGAAAGACTACGGTAGACCTGACGGGCAATTCTTCTGCCGCCGGCATTGCCGCTGACGACGCTGACGCCTCCCGCATTCCAGCCGCCTCCGGCGAACCGGCAGACGAAAATAGCTGACCGGCTTGTTCCGCTCCACAGAGATAGCATGATGTGATTATGGAACACGGGCGACACGGACTCTTCTTTCACTCCCCCGTGTCCGTCCGCCAGTTCCGTAACCTCCTTTTGTTCCATTCGCATTTTAAACTGACAAAAAACAGATATTTCCATGAATGAATCCAACCACGAATCCAAGAAAATCACCTGGACACAAATCCTCCGGGCAGTTATCCAGGCAGCCATCGCGGCACTCACCGCTTTGGGCATTACCAGTTGCGCATCCCTCATCTAAAGAACAAACACAACATTTTCCAATTCTCAATTTATTATGATACAAGAAACATTCCCAATGATAATCGGTGAGGAAGAAATGAAAAACGAACGCCAACTCCTCACCGTAGAGGACGGACCGCTGATGCAAGGACGCGAATCAGTGCGATACCTCATCCTCCACTGTAGCGCCACACGTTGTGACAAAGACTATACTGCCGAGCAATTACTTCGTGACCATAAGACCCGTGGTTTCCGGACTGTAGGTTACCACTTCTATATCCGTCGCGACGGCACCATCACCCAGCACCGCAAACTGCTGGAAGTGGGGGCACACTGCCGTCCCTGGAACCGTTGCAGCATCGGCATCTGCTACGAGGGCGGTCTGGATGCGGACGGACATCCGGCAGACACCCGGACCACAGAGCAGACAGAACAGCTTACCTTGTTGCTGATGCGTCTGGCAAAGCTCTTTCCCGGTGCCCGGATAAGGGGACATAGGGATATGAGCGGAAGCATCCCGAAGGCTTGTCCGTGTTTTGACGCGGAAGGGGTGTTCGGATATTTGGAAAGGTAATTTCTTTTTCCAAGGTTTCCCTTTGCCAGTGTTCGTTTCAGCTCTCAAGTAGAGAGTGATACTACTGGCAGAGGGAAATTTTTTACTAAGATCATCCGGCCGGTACCGACACACCGAAACAGACTATCATATAGATAAAAATTCTTTAGGAGTAAATATAGTAATATCAGAAAATAAAAAATCCTTCCTGTTACGGGTTATTGTATAATCCGCGTTTATTTTTAAAGCTGAATAAATCCTAATCGGATAATCTTCTTTATTATTAAAGCTCCGGGAACAAGCGCTCTCGTTCCCGGAGCTCCCCCTGCACTTTTCACAAAGGACAAGGGTTCTGATCTAACATTAGTGCCGGCTATGTTCCATTTCCGGCCGGCAGACGGAAATAACAGGCTGCAAAAACAAAGTTTTTTAACTGCTAAATTACTAAGGACCCTCATCGAGAAGGATCGTTAAGAACAGCCCGTTTTACTAATAGGCATTCTTCTCGCCACGGAAGACATTCGCCACCGTCCTGTACATGATGTAAAGGTCCAGACCGAAGCTCCAGTGCTCCAAATACCAGATATCACCACGGATACGGCCCTCCATGTCTTTTAGTTCCTTCGTTTCCCCACGGAAACCCGTAACCTGACTCCATCCCGTTATACCCGGTTTCACAAAATGCCGCACCATATATTTATTGATCAGCCTTGAATATTCCTGCGTATGGAGAAGCATGTGAGGACGAGGCCCCACGATACTCATATCCCCCAACAGCACATTGATAAACTGGGGCAGCTCATCTATATTCGTCTTACGCATTATATTGCCCCAGCGCGTCTTGCGGGGATCATGCTCCGTGGCCTGTATCCTGTCGGCATCTGCATTTACTTTCATACTGCGGAACTTGTAACAATAAAACTCCCTGCCGTTCAGCCCGTTCCGTTTCTGGCGGAAGAACAGCGGGCCGGGCATGGTCAATCCGGTCACTATCGCCACCACAATCAGAATAACCGGAAAAAACGTACAAAGGAACACCGATGAGACTACTATGTCAAAGGTTCTTTTCAGCAGGCGGTTCCCCGGCCAACTTAAGGGATCGGGGCGAAGGCCCAGGTAAGGGACGTTCCCCATGATGTTGAACGACATACGGTAGTGGAGATAATTGCGCACATTGGGCACACTGAAGAAATGTACCAGATGGTTCTCGCAGTAATCAATCAGAGAAACGATGACCTCTCTGTCTTTTGAGGGCAGGCAGCAGAACAGGTAATGTACATAATCATGTTTCTCCAGATATTCCTGTACCTGCGCCGGCTGGCCCAAATACGGACATTCTACCGGGAAAGCAGGATTCGCCTGACCGTCAAAATAGCCCACGACCGAATAACCTGTATCTTCACTGCCCGACATCTCATGGTAGATTTCCAGGTTGTTGTCCGTACTTCCTACCAGTACTACAAAACGCGTATGTTTCTTGCTCATACGGTAAAGCCTGATGAGAAGACGAAGAGTGAAACGGAACGAAACAAGACACAGAAACAGGAGGAAAAGGTACTCCAGCATGAACAGGGAGGCTATATCCGCATACTTTCCTACAGAAAGGACCAGACCGCCCAGGAGGACAAACAGGAACATATTCTCGAACACACGTTTCCATATCTGAAGGGAATGCACTTTCCTCCGGTGAAGCACTACTCCTGAATGGATGGCGCAAAGGGCGTAACATAACATCAGTGTAAGCATGACTTGCAGAACGGTGGTTCCACCAACCTGCAGGCTATCCCACTGCATCTCATTGGACAGCTTGCTGAAAAGCAGGAATAGCAGACCGCAAAGAAAGGTCTCGGTGACAATCACAAAGGTCTCGATCAAGTGGTTGTAGGATGCTAATTTGTCTTTCATAGTGGTATGGGGGGTAAGTTTAAAGATGTATGCCGTATTATCCCCAACTGGGATTCTCATTATCTGTTCTTATACATCGACTCATAATATTTTTCATATTCGCCACTGGTAATATGATCCATCCATTCCTGATTGTCCAAATACCAACGGACCGTTCTCTCTATACCTTCTTCAAATTGCAAACTAGGCTCCCATCCTAATTCGTGTTTCAGTTTATTGCTGTCAATCGCATAGCGGAGATCATGACCTTTGCGGTCGGTCACATAAGTTATCAGACACTCTGAAGTGCCTTCCGGATTTCCCAACAAACGATCCACGGTTTTGATTATTACTTTTATCAAATCTATATTCTTCCATTCATTGAAACCACCGATATTATATGTATCCGCTGTTCTGCCCTGATGAAAAATAAGATCAATAGCACGGGCATGATCCACAACATACAACCAGTCGCGTACGTTCTCTCCCCTACCATATACCGGCAATGGTTTTCCATGACGTATATTGTTGATAAAAAGCGGAATCAATTTTTCCGGAAACTGATAAGGACCATAATTGTTAGAACAGTTTGTTACAACGGTAGGCATACCATATGTGTCATGAAAAGCACGAACAAAGTGATCACTACTTGCCTTACTTGCAGAATACGGACTATGAGGCTGATATTTGGTTTCCTCCGTGAAGAAGGTCCCGTCAAATTCCAATGCCCCATATACTTCATCGGTGGAAATATGATAGAAACGTTTCCCCTCATACTTTTCCGGCAGGGATTCCCAATACAACTTGGCTGCCTGAAGCAAAGCCAATGTACCCATCACATTGGTTTGTGCAAAAGTAAACGGATCTTTGATACTTCTGTCCACATGACTCTCGGCGGCAAGATGGATAATACCATCCACTTGATATCGCACCAATAATTCCTGAATGGTTCCAAAATCACAAATATCCGCCTTTACAAAAATATAGTTCGGTTTGTCCTCTATATCCTTCAAATTGGCCAGATTACCGGCATAAGTCAGTTTATCCAAGTTTATAATGCGGTATTCCGGATACTTGTTTACAAAAAGACGTACCACATGGCTGCCGATAAAACCGGCACCACCGGTAATGATTATATTGCGTTTGAATGAATCCATAATTTAAAATATTGTTTTAATTAGTTATTGTTGAGTTTCCAATTCCAGCATACATTTCTTTAGAGAATCTTTCCAATAAGGGATAGTGATACCAAAAGTTTCCTTCACTTTTGTTTTATCCAGCACCGAAAAATGAGGACGTTCCACCTTACTGGGGAACTCATCGCTGTGACAAGGCTGTATGTCACAATTATTTCCGCTCAATTCACAAATTTCCTTCGCAAAATCATACCAAGAACATACCCCTTCATTGCTGAAATGATAGACACCTTGACGATCCAGCAAGTTCTCTTCGATTATGTTATAGATCAAAGCAGCCAAATCTCCGGCATAAGTAGGAGTGCCTACTTGATCAAAAACCACTTTCAGTGAATCTTTTGTTGAAGTCAATTGCCGCATGGTTTTCACGAAGTTCTTACCGAAAGGCGAGTAAAGCCAAGCTGTGCGGAAAATAAGATATTTACATCCTGCTTTTACCAAAGACTGTTCGCCCGCCAGTTTGGTTTTTCCATAGACACCCAACGGATCAGTTTCCCAAGACTCACGGCAAGGAATGTTTTTATCCCCTCGGAACACATAGTCTGTAGATACATGAATAAGCGTGGCACCTGTTTCTGCGGCAGCAACAGCCAAATTCTCCACAGCTTTGTTATTCAGCAAATCAGCCATAGCAAAATCATCTTCCGCCCTGTCTACATTCGTATAAGCAGCACAATTTACAATCACATCTATCTGCTCCTTTTTCAACATATTACGGACAGCTGTCGCATCTGTGATATCCAGTTCATTTACATCTGTAAAGAGATAACGATTCCGGCTGTCTAATGACACCCTGCGCATCTCATTGCCAAGTTGACCATTGGCACCTGTAACAAGTATATTCATCATTCGTATAGATTAATAGTGTAGTCAAACGGAGAGTCATAGTCTTTCAACAAAGGATGTTTCAAATCCTTCTCACTTAAAATGGCCTCGGCAACGGGTATTTTCCAATCAATACCCAGACTTTCATCGCGCAGCTGAATGCCACCATCAGCTTGCGGTGCATAGAAGTTATCGCACTTATATTGAAAAACCGCTGTTTCACTCAATACGGCAAAACCATGGGCAAATCCACGGGGGATAAAGAATTGGAGATGGTTTTCCTCCGTCAATTCCACCGCAACATGCTGCCCGTATGTAGGACTTCCCTTGCGGATGTCTACCGCCACATCAAGTACGGCACCTTTTACACAACGCACCAGCTTGCTCTGAGTATAAGGCATTTGCTGAAAATGCAACCCACGCATCACGCCATACGATGACATACTCTCATTATCCTGTACAAAATTGACAGGCATCACCTTTTCATTAAACTCCCGTTGAGAAAAAGATTCAAAGAAATAGCCTCTTTCATCTTTAAAGATGCGCGGTTCAATGACCACCACACCTTCTATTCCTGTTTTTATAACCTCCATATCTTAATCTAGATTTTCTTTGCCTGTACGTTCCACTTCATCAATCACTTTGAGCAGATACTGACCGTATTGGTTTTTCAGCATCGGTTTGGCAAGGTCACGCATCTTATCTGCCGTTATCCAGCCTTTGCGATAAGCAATTCCTTCCAGACAAGCCACTTTCAAACCCTGACGTTTTTCAATGACTTCTATATAAGTCGAAGCTTCTGCCAATGAATCATGCGTTCCCGTATCCAGCCAGGCAAAACCGCGTCCCAACGTCTGTACTTTCAGTTCACGATCTTCCAGAAAACGCTGGTTCACTGTCGTTATTTCCAGTTCGCCACGTGCGGAAGGTTTGATGTTCTTGGCCACTTCCACTACTTTGTTGGGATAAAAATAGAGGCCCACCACTGCATAATTTGATTTGGGCTGTTCCGGTTTTTCTTCGATGCTCAGGCAGTTACCTTCCACATCAAATTCTGCCACACCATAACGTTCCGGATCGTTCACCCAGTAACCGAATACAGTAGCTTTTTGTTCTTCTTCCGCCATACGCACGGCTTCACGAAGAAGAGAACTGAAACCGTTACCATGGAAGATATTGTCGCCTAATACCAAACATGCAGAATCATTACCAATGAATTTCTCTCCGATAATAAAGGCTTGTGCAAGACCATCGGGAGAAGGTTGTTCGGCATACTCGAACTTCACACCATAGTCTGATCCATCGCCCAAAAGACGCTTAAAGCCGGGCAGATCATAGGGAGTGGATATAATCAGAATCTCACGGATGCCTGCCAGCATCAAAACTGAAATAGGGTAGTAAATCATCGGTTTGTCAAAGATGGGGAGAAGCTGCTTGCTTACTCCCTTGGTGATGGGGTACAGACGGGTACCGCTACCACCGGCGAGAACAATTCCTTTCATACGAATAAGTTATAGTGTTTGTTATTTTAAATGTACTTTAAATATCACTCCGCCTGACAAATGCTTACATTCTGTCATTTCTACCACAGCATTAATATAATCTTTCCAAAAACTATATTTTAACCCACAGTTTATGGTACGACTGTCGTATTCAGCCATTACATTAAGATTGTTTAATGCCTTCACAAAGAAATTTGTACCCGATAGATAAAAATGAAAATTTACTCCAACAGCCGGACCGTTTAAATGATAGTCTTTCCGTTTATTGTATAAATAAGCAACATGAATGCCTAGCTCTCCCCTATTTTTGAAATAAAAATGCTTAGTACCAGCTATATAATATCGGTTCCAATGTCCATTACCCATCTCTCCTACTCCACCAATGCCATAATCATCTTTATCAGAATTTCCTAATATATCATTGGTACTTGGATCATTCGCGCCCAATACAATCTGAGGAGTCCATTCTTTCCACCACCCTTCTTTCCATATACGCAACCGCCCTGAAAACTGTCGGTCCTGGTTACAATATTTCCCCCAAACGGAAGGTGGGAAATAAGTACTACCATGTTCTGCCTTATGCAAGGTACAAGTATATCCGATTTCGAGCCAAGGAAAAATGGTGATATTAATGTAGTAATTAAACGTATGATAATTCCAATGGGCAGGAGTAGCAGCCACATCCAAATAAGAAGCTCCGAACAGGAATGTCTTATCCCGTTGCATATCGGCAGTAGGCATGTGCAGAAGTCCGGTGGTTCCATACACATACTGAGAAAAACCTTCCTGCCATATCATACACAGCAGAAAAACAAATAAAATTTTCTTCATTAAAACAAAAGGCAGGAAAAACAACAATCAACCTTGTTCCTTTTCAAATTTATCACGATAAAAATTATAGTTTAAAGAACGGTATCCGGAGAACAGTCTTTTTAAATAATATTGATTGGCAAAATGTACACTTGTCAAACAACGCAACAATCTATAAGGCAAATTGCTTTTGCCTTCATCCAACAACACCATTAGGATGAATGCCGTTTCCTCTTGTGCGGAAAGTTGTCTATACTCTTTTTTTGCCAAAACCTAATTATTCATGATGATATCATGAACAAAGGTAGCAATTTATTGTTTCTGAGAAAGTAACCAATAAAAATATTTTTCGTGTTTATCTATCAAACTTTCCCATGAGTATTCGTTCCGAATTTCTTGCAAATTGTTTTCAATAAACTTATTACGACAAGATTCATTTAATTCATAGATAGAATTCAGTAGTTTAGTTACGGCTTGAGAAGAAGCATAATAGTGTGCGTTATCTTTCAAAACCGCCCTGTTAAAGATATTATCATGTGCCAATATATAACAACTTGACGCCATTGCCTCCAGCAAAGAAGGATTCGTACCACCCACACTATGTCCATGAAAATAAGCAAACGAATAGTATCTGACTGAATTCAACTTTTTAAAATCATAAATCCCCCCTACAAAACGAATACCCGGTTGGCCTGTATACTTTCCTACCAAATACTTGCCATGAGGAGTATTCGTTTTTCCAACTATAATAAGTTCCTTTTTATCCGTTTCGCCAGATGCTAAAAAGCCTTGTATAGCCATTTCAATATTATTTTCAGGTTCCAAGCGTGCCACTAATAAATAATATTTGCGTGGTTGCAAACCAAACTCAGCCAATAATGATATGTCATAATCCTCATGGATATCTGCTCCATAAGCCAAGAACTTACTTTCTTTATTATACTTCTCTTTATAATAATCATGAATTCCCATGTTATCGGCAATCAAATAATGACTATGTTTCACGGTAGTACGTTCTTCCCAAAAAATGAATTTCTGTACCCATTTGTTGAATTTAGTACGCTTATATTCCAAGCCATCCATATTAGTCGTAAATATGGGATATTTGATCTTCTTCACATTGAACCAAATATAAGCAGGTACAATACTTGTATAGCCGGCTTCGTAAATGATATCGAAATGCTCTTTTTTCAATGCATCTTTCAATGACGCAAAATCATAAAAGAAACTCCCTACCGAACTGCCCATCCAAGTTTCGGGACTATAGATATGCTTTATACGTACTCCTTTATAAGTGTCTTTTTTATAAGGATGGAAATGAGGTGAATATACCACAACCTCATGCCCACGTGCAGCCAACCCCACTGAAATATATTCGGCAAACTGTTCAAAACCTCCATAGTTATTTGGGATACCACGGGTGCTGATAAATGCTATTTTCATAATCTAACGAATTACTTCTTTAATCATTTTTAAATACTTTCCTTTCGGGTCTCCTACAGTAGGTGCTATATATCCGCCCTCGCCATATTCATTCCATGCATATATCAATATCATTTTAGGTTTACAACTTCTTTCATTCACAAATTGCACCGCATTTTTAAGATGTTGTTTAAAGAGTTGAGGTGTCCTGTTCACATAATAAAGAGATTTTTCTTGTTTCTCCCATGGCCTCTGATCCCATCCTGCCATTACCAATGGAATAATATTGTACTCTTTAGGATAAGTGTACCAACTTACTTCCGCATTCTTCGCTAAGGTCTCATACTCTTTTCTATAAGCATATCCCGGCTCATGTTCACGAATATTATACCATGAATTTGCACTGTATTTCTTACTTTTATCATTACAGGATATTGAAAACAGTCCTGCGTAATTTTTAGTTTTTAAATAGTCATTCATTTTGGTAAGCGATGGAGCAGCTGCTTTGGCATTAAAGAATGCTACCACAGGCTTATTTTCAACTTTAAGATATTGACTATCTTGAAAATATGTTTCCGCCATATAATCCATTGCTTTCAACCAATTATCCTCCCCTTCTATCCGAGCTCCCTGGTGATTGGCTATTAATAAAGCGAATTTCATTTTATGCTTATTGCGAGCTTTCATAAAGAGCTTTAAACTAGTATGCGATGCATGATTTTCTATACTTTTAATATCCATCTCCCCCTTATCTTTTTTCCAATACCAGCAAAACAGGAAAAAAGTAATGCCATTTTGGGAAGCAATATCTATTTGACGTTCCATTATAGCTAAATCATCATTTCTCCACCCCCAAATTGGTTGACGTTCGTTATAATCATTATATAGTTTCTCTGTCAGATGAGTAGGGGCTTCTTGTGCCCATAGTTCTTGAGAATTATTTTTTCCGGACCAACCGTCAAAATAGTAGGCACCAATCATAGGAATAGTATTGTCTTGTGTCCAACCGTTCTGCGGACATACTATAAATTCTAATACTATAAGAAAAAACAGACAGAATATCTTAGCTTTCATCTTTTATTTTTTAATTTTCGACAGAACAATCTAAAAGGAACACCTAAAACAGAAATTAAAACAAGCCAATAAGCATAAGAAGGATAATATTTCTTCAAGTTGTCTCTAAAGCCCGTATCATCAAATGTTTCTATTCGAATAATATATTTATTAAAAAGTAAAGACGGAAGAAACTGTACCATAATTCCAAATAATATGTGTTTTTTACATTTCGTTGAAATATGCCCTTTCTTACAACATTCATCCAGCAACGAAGGATACTCAATTGTAAATGCCTCAAATTTATTATGTCCCCCTCGTTTAGGTATTCTTTGTACATCAAATAATAGGTTATCATTTATACAAAATAATTTTGCCTGATGCTGAGTAAGAAACAAGGAAGTGTGAGGAAACAATTTATTTAACTTCAGATTTTTGTCTATTTTATCAAATTCTGATTTCCATATATTAAACCCATTACTCCATGAAGACCAATATGAGAGGTTGTACATAAAATCATTAAAATTAGAATAGGTTTGACTTTTACGACTTCCCAATAATCCATTTGTATAAAAAATTAAAGTCTTATTTTCTATATTATTCTTTATCTCGGAAATAATTTTACTTAAACTCCCTTTTCTAAATAAAGTTTGGCTGTTATGCAGTTTAAAAAATTCTCCTTGTGCATAAGTCAACACATAGTAAGAATTCATGAATCCTTCGCAATTGGTATAAAAATATCTCAGATTAGGATACTTAAATTCTTCTGTCAACACTTTAATTGCCTGATTAGAATCATTATCTGATATAATAACTTCATACTTTTCTAATGGAACATCAGCATTATCTATAAAAATACTTTTCAAAGTTTTCCTAACGTATTCCACTCGTCCATAACAAGGAATACAGATTGATAAAAGAGTCATACAAACAATCTTTTTAGTTAGTTTTCAAGACAGAATCCAAGAATTGCTTAGAATAGTTTTTCTCTTCCTCTATTAATAAATTCACCTTATTAAAGTCATAATTTAAATGAAGTTTTTCTATATCAATATTTTCTGTAATAAAGCGATCCTTTAAATCTACAGAACGCAGCAGGCTCTCCATTCTTGAATTTAAACTAATACCTTTTAGCCCAAATACATAAAAAGGTTTATTAAAATAAACAGCAAAAGCAGTTCCATGAAACGAATTAGACAAGAACATACTACAATTATAAATTAAGGAAAGAAAATCCTGTGGTCCTACCTTAGTAAAATTCTTATCCGCATATAATCGAGGCAATGCGTCATTAATAGAATAAATCTTCCAACCTTTTTTCCTTTTAAAATATAAAGCGACACGCTTCATCAAATCACTTCCCTCAAAGTCATAAATTAAGATATAATCCTTTTCTGATCCTTTATGCATAAATGTTTCCCAATAATTTCTATCAAGAAGAAAGACCGGATCTAATACTTTTACTCCATTTTTAATATCTAACGACTTCAGGATATCCACTCCTTGATATTCTCTTACTGAAATACGATTCATTTTAGCTAACATTCCTTTTACAAATTCTTTATCTGCATCAGAAATGTATTCTACAGAAAAACTAGCAGCATACGACACGCGTTTTGTTTGTGATAAAGCAAAATCAATGTAATAACTGGGATCTTTACCATTAGGAAATAAAGGATTCCATATTTGGTCACTTCCGGCTATAATGATATCAGCACAAGGAGGATTCATCTTTAATTCTTCAAAAGTGTAATAAGTCTTATCGGTCAACTTCAAATAATTCTTTGTGAATTCGTCAAAACATTTTTTGCGTCCTAGCGAAAATCTTAAATAAGACCATTTAGCTATACGAAACATCCACCTTGTTACAAAGAAACTATTAAGCTTATCAAACTTTTTACTTGTAAATGATTTCCAATCATATTTTTTATATAAATAGCCGGGACGATAATTAATAATCTCCACCTCATGGCCCAATTCTTCCAGATAATGCTGTAAAGCATAGGCTTGCAATGATGCACCGAAATTATATACATCATGACAAGTGATAGTTAGTATTTTCATAGCTTTAAATATGGTGTGAGAATTGCTTAAAATAAATCCACCAGTTTTGTATATACTCGATGAAGAATAAACAAATATTTATTCAATGTAGGATAAGAACATTTCGGTTTCCAGAGATCATATATGTTCTTTTTTACTTGTGTATTCTGATAATCTTTTACATGTCCAATCAACCACATATAATAGCCATGAGTTAAATGTTTCCTCCATCCATATAAATATCCATGTGATTTTAAATAATCATAAATTTTCAATGATTCAATAAATCCTAAACCGGATTTTGCTGCATTCGATGTTACTTTTTTACTATGTTGTCTAAAATAATTATGCGCATCCTTTAAGTGTATCACTTGACCTTGTTCTGCCAAATAGATCCAGAACAAACGATCTCCGCCAGCTTTAAAAGTAGTATAATCCAATTTGCACTTACTCAATGCTTCTTTTGAGAAAATAGCAGAACTGGCATTTAAAATGGCATTTCCCATCGTCATGTGTTTCATAATAAAAACTCTCCCTCCTACTATTTCAACACCTTTCTTTCTTATTTTCTTTATGTAATGTCCTTCTGCATCAACAAAATGTGAACTGGTATATACTATGGAACTTTGAGAATATTTTTGTATTTGTGTTATTAATAATTCCAATAGATTCAAATCACAATAATCATCACTTTCCGCAATCCATATATAATCTCCTTTTGCTAATTCAAATCCTTTGTTCCATTGTTTAAACGTGCTCCCCGAATTTTCGCTATTTAAAACGATATTTGAAATATGTGGGTTATCTTTATAAGATAAGATTATATCTTTACTATTATCCGTCGAACAATCATCTAAAATAATGACTTCAAATGAAGTATAAGTTTGATTTAATACAGTATCAATACGCTGCCTCAAATACTTTGCATGATTATAATTAGGTATAATCACCGTCACTAATGGCATTCTCATAAAACCTTATTCTTTACTTGTTTCAAGTATTGCTTCTTTTGTAACTTCCAAATACCGTCTTCCCCATTTTTGATCAGGTTCCAAATGATTACCTTCTGCCCACTCATTCCATGCATTAATAAAAACCAAATTCTCTTCTTTACTAAAAGGTTTAAAACGAACCAAGGTATCTTTTAGCCACTTCTTAAATAATTCAGGTGTACTCCCTACAAAAGCCATATAGGGAGGTTTTTTACGTCGAGGAGAATTATCCCAACCCGGTGAAACACACGGAAAACATTTATAATCCGCCAGTGGTTTTTTTATTCGATATTTTACATACGAAGCATAACTAAAATGTTTATTGAACCATTGATATTTTCCTTTAAATAAATGATTCATTATTCTAAATGGAAGATTTTTCCACCATGCATTAAATTCTCCCATCAGTAATGGCTGAAAATCCATTGCAGAATCAAAACCACAATCAAGATATTTAGGACCAAAATCAGGCTCATTCTCTACCCGTATCAAATATAGTTCTATCCCATACTCCTCTTTTGCAACTTTACGCCACACATCAATTGTATGCTTCATGTTAGGGAAAAAATTAGAACGATATATAGCAAATACGGGTTTCCCATCTATGCGTATATATCTAGTATCTTGAAAAACTTTACTACATAAATAACGCATATGTTCTATATCATCTTCCTCTGAATAATGCTGTTCTATAAGAATATTACGGAATTTACCATCCCAATTTCTACTCCAATTTTCATTAGCCCAACAAAGCATAAAAGGAAAATCCGGCTGTCCACTCGCTAAAATCTCCTTAACAGGACGATCCATTAATCGCTTTCCATTAAACCAATAATGATAATAACAAAAGCCATAAATACCATATTCACGAGCCATATTGGCCTGCATTTCCCTTGCTTCAGGCAAGCGCAAATCATAAAATCCTGTATCGGATGGTAAATGAGGCTGATAATGTCCTAAAAAACGAGGTTTTGCTTTCGTCACATTCGTCCATTCTGTAAATCCTTTACCCCACCACTCATCATTTTCCAAGAACGGGTGAAACTGAGGCAAATGAATTGCTATCACTCTCTTATTCATTTATTATAATATTATATGGATAACAAAATATTTTTCAATACCTAAATAACTAATAAATAGCGATAGAAGGGATTTAAAATAATATCTTTTTTTTAACTATTCCAATAAGAATCTTTCATAGGATTTCCTTGTAACATGTAAGTAATTGTTCTATAATATTACGAGGATTGTGTCGATTTTGAGCAAATAACATGGTATTTTTTGAATAAAAACGCATTCGTTCGGGATCATTAACCAATTCAATAATAGCATTTGCTAATTGCCAAGGATCATTTGCCGCAACTAATTTACCATCTTTGCCATTACGCACTAACGATGCTATTCCTCCTACCATTGTAGAAATAACAGGAACTCCTAGATATTGAGCTTCACAAATTGCATTCGGACTATTTTCTATATAGGCAGTATGAACAAGCATGGTAGAGGAACAAAGAAGGTCTACCAACCTGTCAGCTTGCACATTACCCAAAAACTCAATATTATTCTCAGCATAAGCGAGCTTCTCCTTATATTCAATTATTAATTTGAGCATTGGAGGAAGAGTACCTGCAACTTTCCATTCAAAATCCACACCTAATGATTTTAAGACATGAGCTGTTTTCAGCATTACATCAACACCCTTCCAAAAAGAGCCGCAGCCAACAGAAAGTATACAAACCTTATTATTCTGAGGCATTTTCCATCGTTTTGAAGTCTGCAAGAATGATGGACGCAATGCTTCCTCAACATGAAAATAGCGAGCTTGAGGATGAAGAGTATTCATTAGCGCATGATCCCATTCTGTACGCCCCATATAATTATTAACAAGTTTCCAAATGCGTTTCTCCATTTTTAAACGTGAAGCATCTTTATAGGTAGATCTCCAAAACCAAAATTGGTATCTAAGGTTTAATCCGGCACCTCGAATAAAGGTATATCCATTATATTTAGGTGGGTAAAGCGCATTGTTATAAGGAATAATGCTTCCTTGTATATGGATAACGACTGGAACATTAACATGCCCTGCAATAAGTCCAAATGGCCATTCACAACCAAATACGTGTATTAAATCGGGTTTATAAACATTTACTATTTTAATACATTTCTCTAATAATTTCTTTTCATTTACTTTCCAAGTGAATTTTGCATACTGTTGTTCCCAAAATGTATAGTGAGTTACGAGAGGCACATAAGTAACGCCATCAATTATTTTAACTTCACTACCTTCATGAGCTTCAAACGCTATAATAAGTTCAATATCAGAACATCTTTTGACAATGCATTCCAAAGAATCTTGCCACCCTCCCACCACTCTATTATCAGAGTAGTAGCAACTAGGAGTACTTATTTCAAACCAAAGAACTTTCATTAAATAGATTTATTAAATACTTAATCATTTAAAACCTTATCAAGAAAAGAGTAACTGTCTTGAATGTAAGGTGCCAACATACTATTCACTGATAAATAATCTATATTTTTATTTGAACTGCAACAGGGATTAAATCTTTCTTTTAAATGTATAGTAGCCAAAAAATCGCTCATACGGGTAGAATTATCATGTCCTTGTAATGAAAATACATAAAATTCTCTTTCCAATATAACTGAAAAGGCTGTAGCATGAAAAGAATTAGATACAATACAAGAAGCACAACGTATTAAATTTAAAAATTCTAAAGGTCCTGCGTTAGATATGTTTATATCAGCATATTTACGCTTTTCAAAATCATTGACTGATACAATTTTTAAGTTCTTTTCAACCGAAAGCACCTTTACAAACTTTTCAATTCTCTCATCTCCTACAAAATCATATAGAAGTATAAAATCTTCGCAAGGTAATTTATACTTCCTAGAATGATTAAGTAAATGAAGCCATTTTTCTTTATCTAATAAAAAGACAGGGTCATTAACTAAAAACGCATCGTTTATACCTAAGTTCCGAAGTATCTCCAACCCTGTCCTTTCTCTTACTGAAATATAATCAAATTTTTTAAGTTGATTTTTTACAAAGGGTTTTCGGTCCTCTTGTATTGCATTTATTGCAAAGCTCGCAGCGTATGATGCCCGCTTTATATTTATGCTACCAAAATCTAAATAAAATGCTGGGTCACGGCCATTATTATAATTCGAATTCCAAATTTGATCACTTCCAGCTATATATAAATCTGCCAAAGGTGGCATATTCTTTAAAGAATCTAACGTATTATAGGACCGGTCGGTTAAACGAAGATACTGTTGAGTAAAATTATCAAAAGCTCTTTTTCTACCATAGTTTTTTAGTGCATCTCTTCTTTTAAGCAAACAATAGATAAATCTAATAATCCAAAATCGGGAAGCTACTGAATACATCCTTGAAATTGGTGCTATAAACCAAAAATTATAGCGCATATTCAAATACCAAGGCCTGTAATCGATAATTTTTACAGTATGCCCCTTACCTTCTAGATAGTTTTGTAAAGCATAAGCCTGTAATGATGCACCATAATTATACACACGGTGACAAGTGATTGTACATATCTTCATTACTTTCCTATTTTCTTCAATATATTCTTCATTGTCCTAACAGGATGTTTCAGTCTATTCATCACCTTTCTATATTTCAAAGCAATCAATAGCTGCCTATATATTTGGTTTATATCTAAATCATCTCTTTGAAGCAAAATTTTCATCCTTTTATAAAGTTCATCACATATTGGCATTTCCTTCATCTGTCCTTCAGCTACCACATCAAAAGAATGTTCTACAATCTCCAAGTTACATTCATGCAATAACTCCCACCCTCTTTGTGTGAAGGCAACAGCAGCACTCACCCCATCTTCATTATGTTTATACATTCTTCCCCACAAATCACCAATGCGAATATCTGCTGACGAACGATCATATTTAAACTTACATTTCTCATAGCAGGCTTTCCCCAAACAGGTATCGCTCAAAAAGAGACGGTAAAAAACATCTCCTTGAGAAAGGCGAGAATTATACTTACTCTTTTCTTCCGCTGTCAATAAGTCGGAAATATTACTCCTATCATTTTTCTCATTACTTGTTTCACTGTTTATAACCATCGCCCACGAATCATGCCAACCAGTAAATTTATTGCGCCACGACACATCCGTAATTTTGCCAATTTTTTTTTCCACTTCCTTAATGTATTTGTTCCACATTAACATAGAAGGAACACCATGACAAAAAAAGTCCATCAATATGAAGTTTTCCTCTTTCTTGAATTTACGAATATAACGACGAAAAGAATCTATCTGACAAGGAGTGCCCGTCACCAAATATTTCTGTTTCCGATCTATTGACTTGAAGCCATCCACTGTATAACTCTGAATATATTTACTCCCAATAGAAGGAATTAGTTCTTCCACGGTAGAAGCGATATAATGCTCTGCACGATTTATTTCAGTATTATATCGAACACCACAAACTTTATATCCTTTATTAATCAAAGCACGTCCCACTTCAAAACCCACTCCACCAGAAGAGCATTTTTGTCGAACTGCTTTTTCTTTGCTCCAAGCAGCACAACTCTGTATTTCCGCCTTCTGTAGCGAAAGCTCATCGTGGAGATAAGAACAAACTTCACAACATAATCCACAGTCTATACATTGTGAACTATCTAAAATAACAGGTTCATAAAAACCTAATACATTTAACGATATTCCTATTATATCCCGTGGACACACGGTGGCACATACACCACACCCGTAACAATCTTTTATAGATTCAATATTCATCGAATAACTTTTGATATAATTACTCCTATTTTTTGTTTTATAAAATCTCTTTCGTTTTTCTTTAATCCGATATAATAACAGGAAAGCATAGTAGAAATAACACATACTATACAAACAATAATAAAAGAAAGCCAAGTAACATCCAGACAGGAGTAAAGCCAAACAGGCATAAGCAAAGCAAATAGGGAAACAACAAACACCCTAAACGTAACCTGAAGCAAGAAACTTGAAATTGGAAAACCTATTATCTTTCCTAATAAAACAAGTCGTGCAAAATGGCATATAAAAGCGATAACAACACCTACAATCATAGCTGAATAAGGAGGATATCCATTTTTTAAGAATATATATGCAACAGGAAGGGTTAATAACGAAATAGTCCCCACTATCAATTGGTAATTACGAACTCTGCCCGAAGCGTGCATGGAAGTAATAAGTGTCCCGGATAAAGAATCAATTAATGCTGTGATCAAAACCAACCTCAAAAAGATTGTCGTATATTGGGGAACTTCTTCCAACCATAAATTCAATATAAAAGGAGTTTCAATTAATATTGGGAGTGAGAATAGAAGCAACATTAAATAGGAAAACTTACTACCTTTATAAACTAATTGAAACATAGCCTCTTTTTCACCTGCCGCATAGGATTTAACGATCTGAGGATTCATTGCCAATTGGAAATTATTTACAAAACCATTTAACGCATTTAGTACCTGATAAGCAATGCCCCGTGCTGCATTAACAGATGCACCAAAAAAAATATTTAAAACAATATTTATACCTTGTTCTTTTGTTACACTTGCTACAGAACCAATCAAATTCCAACTGACAAATGAAAACATCTCTGCACCATGCGACTTATGATAAATCCAATTGCAATGACAGTCGGTGAAATATCGCTTACAATATAAACCATAAACTAATCGAATAGTAACTGCAACTAATGCCAATAAAAAAGCATAAAGTATAAGTTTGTCAACAGAAGATATAACAAGTAAATAAACTATTAAAAGTTTCAATGTCACTTCAATGATACTTACATAAGCAAATGCCTTCATTCGCTCATAAGCTATAATCGCAGCATTGTAAGGCACACTAATTACATTTACTATAAAAGTAATGATCGAAAATTGAAATACCCAATTAACTGCGACATAACGATTCTCTGGAAAATTCATTTGAGTATTAAGAAACCACAGACCTATAGTTTCAGCTAATATCAAGACAATTCCTCCAAGAAATATATGTATTATTACAGCGGTCGTAAAAAGTGTACTTACATTACCCTCTTCACCTTTCCCTATTTCATAAGAAATAAAACGCTGTGTAGCTGAAGTCATCGCTCCACTAATTACAGAAAACATAGCTACAAAGCCACCCACAACATTGTAAATGCCAAAATCCTCAATACCTAGCGTTGCCAAAACAACACGAGAAGTATATAGACTAATCGCCATTGTAAATAACATGCGGAAATACAAAAGCAAAGTATTCTTGGCTATTCGCTTATTATTTTGCTGCACGGCTATTCCTTTTCAAAAAAGAAGTAATAAGGATGCATTTGCGTTACTGAGTTCTTATCATAATCTGTACAAGCAATCATGTAAGACCTAGTGAAATAAATGACAATTATCAATAGAACCACTTTTACTATTTTACATCTTTTCATACTAGCTCTATACCTTTCCCCTAGAATCCATGTTATCACCACTATTATATAAAATGAAAATCCCATAGTAAATCGATGTATCATAGGCACATCATAGAAAATATTACTTACAACAACACTAAACACACAGATTTTCGTAAATAAATGACTTACTTTTTCGTTATCCATTAAGAGGATAGCTATTAATACTAATATGGTAGGTCTTAGCAATAAACTAACAGATGTTGTATCCCGTATATCATCCCAATATAAATAAGAATCCAAACGTTCTGTTGCTGATATCCCCCCCCAATTAATATACATATTAAAAAAGTCCATGAAATTTAATTGTTTAAAAACAATCCCAAGCATAGCACTTCCAAGAATAGCAACATACAAATAGAGTTTTCTTTTTATAGGTATAAAATATAATATTGTTATTACAGCACCATAAATAAAAATTGAAGTATGCATAAAATAACCACCAATGCAACACAAGCCGTAAATTAGCCATTTATATCTACACTTTTCATTATTTAATAAAAAAAGAAGGCCACCTAAATAAACAGAAATTCCTAACATTTGCCTTAAGGCATAAAAGAATAAACTATAATCTAAAAAGAAAAAGAAAAATAATACAGAGAGCATCTTATTATAAGAATACTTATCTACCATCTTATATATAAAAAAAAGCCCAATGAAAGTGGTTACAAATAGATATAATGTACCATTATTGAATAAAAGCACCCGTAACACAGCATTGTATGCCATTAATAATGGTTCCAAGTCACGCGTATCATTTATATTATAAAAATTTTGCTCTCCCGTAAAAAAACGAACATAATTAATAGAATCAGCTCCACCTACCACCCTTGAGCGAAATCCAATAAAAAATAAGACAACCCATATTGCTATCACAAAATATGTGCGTTTTGGATTTTTCCAATATAATCCAGACAGCAATAACAAAAATAATATAAAAACAATATACGGAACATCCATCCTATAAATAATTAAAACTTGCTCTATTAATCTAGTTTATATTACTTTTTGCCATACTTTTCTTCCATTCCATAACCATAGCCATATTTATGGTTGTAACCATAACCATACTTACTACCATAGCCACTCTTTCTTGAATTCAAATCAATGCTATTAATAACTGTAGCCAATTTATCGAATTTCTTCTGATCCCGCAGCACATTAATATACTGATACCCCAACTTCGGAGTTACATCTGCACGACACACATACACGCACATATCAGCCACACGACTGGCAATAGCAGTATCGGTCACAATAGCAATAGGAGCCGTATCAAGAATAATGTAATCGTAACGCTCTTTCAATTTCTCTATTGCATCTTCCAGTACCGTACGCGCCATCAACTCTGTAGGATTGGGAGGAATAGGACCACCCGGAAGAATATCAAGATTAGGACTTACATCCGAATGTTGTATCATATCAAAAAGATTGGTATGCTCGGGGTCAGCCAGATAATTGGTAATACCTTCCGTGCGATGGGACAGATTAAAGACCTTATTCAGCCCCGGCTTGCGGATATCCAAACCCACAATAACAACTTTCTTACCCATATAGGCCAGACTGACTGCCGTATTTCCAGCAATAAAAGACTTACCTTCATCCGGCTGTGTGGATGTAAAAAGCACCACTTTCTGACTGGCACCAAGCATGAACAACATATTGGTACGCAGACCACGAAAAGCCTCCTCCATCATACCATTCTGATTCTCCTGAACCACAATGGCACCTTTTTCGGGCTTCTTACTTAAAGGAAGCTCACCCAAAATAGGAACATCCGTTATCTTCTCCACATCCTCGGCATTCTCTATCTTATATTTTAATAAATCCTTCAAATAAATGAAACCTACAGGAATACCCATACCCAATACAAGAGCAGTCAGCATAACAACCATCTTCTTAGGAGAAACCGGCTTTTTACTAGGAAGAGCAGCTTTGATGATACGTCCGTTATTAGCAGTGGATGCCAGGGTTATTGCGTTTTCCTCACGCTTCTGAAGCAACATAATGTAAAGGGTCGCCTTGATTTCCTGCTGGCGGGAGATAGTAAGAAATTCTTTCTCCTGCTGCGGCGCACTGCTGATCCTGCCTTCAAACTTCCGTGCCTGACGTTCAAGGTTGGACTGCGCTATCTGCAACCCTCTCAGTACACTGTTCACGGTAGTCTGCACATTGTGCCGCATGGACTCGATGCCCGTATTGATATTGATTACCGCAGGATTGTTTTCGGAAGAGGTACGGAGCAAACGCTTGCGTTCGATCAGCATCGTGTTATATTGGTTGATGATAGAACCCAAATTCTGGTCCTGCAACCCTACATTAGCGGGAATCACCTCGTTTGCATTCTTCGGATTGTTCACATAGTTACGCAAGGACTCCACCAGTCTCAACTGGGTGGCATTCTCGGTCAGTTGCTGTTCATATTTCGAACTCTCTTCCAAAGCCAGACGGGCATCGCTGGTCAAATCGGTCAATCCGGAGCGTTGCTTGAAATCGGCAAGTTCTGTTTCGGCAGTACCTAACTCCCGATTGATAATGCCAATACGCTCGTCTATAAACTCTGCGGATTTTTGAGCCACTTCATTCTTCTCGTCATTCGCGTCCAGATTATAAAAGTCAACCAGACAATTGATGAAATCGATACCGCGCTGCTTTACCGTATTCTGCAAGCTGATGGCAGCAATTGTGGTAGTCTTCGAAGTGGGTTCCACTGACAAATTCTCTACATAACTTTCCGTCACATCTGTAGGAGAATTAACGTATGCCACCAGATTCATATCTTCTTCCAAAGGTGGGACCGAGTCGTTCTTTGTAAAACTGAAAACTCCTACTGGAGTGGGGAAAACAGCCGGAATACTGTCAAAACTTACCTCAGTCTCCTGCTTCTCCTCGTCAAACATATATTCCACTTTTACATCCAATTTTCCATTCATGGTGTATTTTAGATGAAGCTTGGCTCCTTCTTCCAGATTGTCTGCCTCTTCAGGAGTCATATAAACTTTTACCGGAGTGGACTTATATAAAGGAGTGTTATAGCCGAACATACGTTCCTCGGCCACTGAAATATATAAATTCAAATGATTCACCACCTTTTTAATCAAGGTTCTTGACTTCAGGATTTCCACCTCATTGTCAAAATTGTTAGTCATGGAGAACATACCCAGATCCTGAAGGGCTCCCATAGGATTATTACTGCTTCCACCTTTCTTGTCACCTTCTTTGATGAGTACGGCCGCATCAACATTATAGACAGGAGCTTGATAACGGAGATAGATGAAAGCAGATATAATACAAACCAGCACACTGGCTACAAACCACGGCCAATAGGCAAAGTATTTAAAAAACAAGGCATAAAGATCAACGTTCTCCTCACGTTGCTCGGTACCCGAAGGGGTGTTCTTCTGTTCGTCAGTCATATCAACAGTTTGTAATCAACAATTATATTTATGAGTTTTATTTCAAGATGGTTGCCAGAAGGCTTGCAAGAGATACCAAAATGGATGTAGCACTGATCCATATGCTGGTGCTGCTGCCAATGTCCGAGTTCTTGGCTTTTGTCTTATTGGGCGTTACATAGATGATATCGTTCTGACGCAGGTAGTAATAGGGAGATACAACCAGCTCTGCATTATTAAGATTCAAATTGATAATCTCACGCTTGCCTTTTGCATCTTCACGAATCAGTTTCACATTGTCACGGACGCCATAAACAGTCATATCTCCCGCCATGGCAAGGGCTTCAAGGATATTTACCTTTTCATTTCCTACTGTAAAAGTACCCGGACGGTTCACCTCTCCCAATACCGAAATTTTGTAATTTGCCATACGGACTGTAACGATAGGACTCTCTTTCAGATAGGGCTGCAATTGCTCACGGATCAAATCTTCCGCCTCGTTTTTCGTAAGGCCGCCTACCTTCAGACGACCGATAACGGGGAAATCTATCTCACCCTTGTTATTTACCAGGTATTGCTGGAGAGTGGGTTGTGTGGTAGTATTAATATTGGTCAGGGCTGCATTCAGAGGAGTCTGTACCGTCAGGTTAAAAGGAGCGGCAGCCTGAGGATCACTCGTGTTCACAGTTATACTCAGCAAATCTTTCGGCATAATCTTTGCATCATAAAGGGGAAGATCTTCCCTGTAACTGTTCACTACCTCGGGATTCTGCATGTAAGGTACATTTTTATAGGAGGTGCAGCCTGCCAACAAGGCGGATGCCACAACAAACAATAATAGTTTCTTTAAAGTCTTCATATCAGTTTTTTCATTTATTATTCAATCATCTGCCAAACAGGCGCGAAAAAAGACCTCTGCCGTGATTCTCCGAAACAGGAGATTCACCGGCATTACGTATCAAATCCGAAAAAGTGGTTCCGTCATGAATCATTCCATAAATAGTACCCCAATCGGGAAGGCCTCCCAAGTTGCGGTCATCTATAAAAAGATCGGCTTTGAGCTTGCGTGAGTAATGATTGTTACGCCCTTTCTCCTCCTCCGGATAGTCGCGGTTCACGGCATAAAATTCAAGACCGCGATCACGGCAAAAGGCAAGAGCTTCGTCAAGCAGACGCCCTTCACGCACTGTCCATAGAATCAACCTGTGATGTTCGTCACGCAATTTTTTCAATGTCTCAATGGCAAACGGCAACTCCCTGCCGATTGCCGGATACTTGTGCTCAACAATAGTACCGTCAAAGTCTACTGCTATGGTCATTGTATGTCAATATATAATTATATGTTAACTGAGTTTTTTTCCGCTATAGGTTCCAGCAATTCTCTAGCAATGGTAACTTTAGCACATCCAAGGATATCAATTTTTACAACCAGACTAGTAGAACCATCTATTTCACGACATATATTCCCTTCCAACCCTACTAGTTTGCCACCGTTTACACGGACACGATCGCCCAAATGCAGAGGGCATGACTCAATAGTGACGTGTTCTTCGGCATCATTGACCATACGCATCAAGCTGTACATCTGATGATCTGGAATAATAGCTACGGGACGGCAAGTATTTCGGAAAGAACCGGCTATGTTAACCATGAAACGTTTTATATAAGGAAGGCAGACTATTTCTTTCCGTCTTACTGAATCTGTGCAGCGAATGAACACAAGAGCAGGGAAAACAATACGGTCCACTTTTTTACGTTTACCATCATGACGAATACTCATCTCCTGTTGGATAGGGACATAAACTTCATAAGCTTTCTCACTATCAGTTTCGTTTTTCAAACGTTTTCGTAATCTATCCTGACAGGCTTTTTCACTTCTGTTATTTACAACAGCCACATACCAATGCTTTTTTTCCTGATCATTTCGGAATATGCCTACGGCGTCGTCGGTCTTTTGAACCGTCGTTCCCAAAATTTGTTGTGGCATGTCTTTGCCCTTGTTATTTACAATACTCATAGTGGAATAATCCGACTAAAAACAGACGCACTCTTATATAGAGAGCGTCCGATTTCTTAAATTTCTGATTTCCATTTATGTAGTAAGTTGTATGAATAAAATCAGCCCATAAGTTTATTATATATAGAGAGAGAAAAAAACTTTTTTTATCAGTTTACAGTCTGTAAATGCTAGAAAATGAAAATAAATCTATACCTTTGCAGCCGATAGACGCTCTCTATATAAGAGTGCGTCCTAATTTCAAAATAATTCAAATATTCCCCTTCTTATAGATCTTTTAAAATATTTCTATTTGCATTATCTATCTGATTAGTCTGTATAGACGAAAGATAGATTTGTGTAGTAGTTTCTGAATCATGCCCCATCGCTTCGCTGATAATACCAATCGAGATGTTTTTCGTCTTAGCTATACTTGCCCAGGAATGGCGCGCCACATACATAGTAAGTGGTGTGGTCAATCCTGCCCGGGCTGCAATCTTCTTCAGCTTACGGTTCACCAGCAACATTTTATTCCGGTATTGTCTGCGCTCCGTGCCATCTTCTCGTTCTATAATAGGTAAAAGATATTGTGTTTCCGAATCTCCGTATCTGTCAATAATCTCCTGCATCTGTTTTTCCCACCGTATAATGAGTTTCTTACCTGTTTTACGACGGCTATAACTCACAAAGCCACTATTGAGATCTTTTTTACGCAAATAGGCAAGATCTATAAAAGACATTCCTCGCATATAGAAAGAAAAGAGAAAGATATCTCGTGCAAATTCCAATGATTTATGATCGGAAAGATCCAACTGCTTGATGTGTTTGATATCTGTCAGGGTGGCAGCTCTCTTTGAGGTCTTGTCCACACCAGTATATACATTCTCAAAAGGATCTGCAGGAAGGGCCAGTCCCTCCCCCACTGCCTTGCGATACACACAACGCAAAATACGCATATAAAAAGAGGTGGTATTACGACTTAAATGGTGAGTGGAGCGCATCTCCGTTTCATAATGTTCCATCAAATCTGCATCCATCTCATCAAAACATAAGTCTATGCCGTCACGGAACTTCATGAAGCTGTTCAATGCGGACTGATATGTTTCGACTGTCCGTTCTTTTCCTTGCCCTCTAAGACGCTCTATCTGCTCCTGCATGTATTCAAAAACGAAAACGCCCTTACTCGGACGGTTCTTTAATTTTACTAATCTCATATTTGCCATTACCTAGGTTAATTAAATAAATCATCAAAGAAAAATATAATATCATGATTTATATTTTAATGAGGACTTAAATACTTGTAATGGCAAATAGATTCTTTAGAATTAAAGAGAAAGAACTCAGTGTTCTTATATCGACAAGTATATAACAATAAGCAAAAAGCGTGCAGCTCAATGAGCTGCGCGCTTTTTGCTTATTGTTTGTTATCTGTTTCCTTATCGGAATCATTTGACTTCCTCAAAATCCGCATCTTGAATATCTTCTTTGTTATTAGAAGAAGAACCTTGATTAGCCTGTTGTCCTGCACCTGCACCCGGACCAGCCTGAGCGCCACCTTGTGCACCACTCTGAGCATACATTTCAGCGCTGGCAGCCTGGAATGCTGTATTCAGTTCAGCCATGGCAGTATCAATAGCAGCCAAATCCTGTGCTTTATGAGCATCTTTCAGTTTCTGAAGAGCAGCTTCAATCGGAGCTTTCTTATCAGCCGGCAACTTGTCGCCTAATTCCTTCAACTGATTTTCAGTAGAGAAAATCATGGAGTCAGCTTGATTCAATTTGTCAATCTTTTCACGTTCCTTCTTGTCTGCTTCTGCATTAGCTTCAGCTTCGGCTTTCATCTTTTCGATTTCTTCCTTACTCAAACCAGAGGAGGCTTCGATACGGATAGCTTGTTCCTTGCCGGTAGCTTTATCCTTGGCAGATACTTTCAAGATACCGTTGGCATCGATATCGAATGTCACCTCAATCTGAGGAACACCACGACGAGCCGGAGCAATACCAGTCAAATTGAACTGACCGATTGACTTGTTTTGTGCAGCCATCGGACGTTCACCTTGAAGTACGTGGATAGTCACTTCAGTCTGGTTATCGGCAGCTGTAGAGAAGGTCTCACTCTTGCGGGCCGGGATAGTAGTGTTTGCATCAATCAACTTAGTCATTACACCACCCAATGTTTCGATACCCATTGACAACGGAGTAACATCCAGCAATACCACACCTTTGATTTCATCTGTCAAAACAGCACCCTGAACGGCAGCACCTACAGCAACCACTTCGTCAGGATTAACACCCTTGGAAGGAGTCTTACCGAAGAATTTTTCTACCAATTCCTGAACAGCCGGAATACGTGAAGAACCACCAACAAGGATTACCTCATCGATATCAGAGTTGCTCAAGCCTGCATCGCTCATAGCCTTCTTGCAAGGTTCAAGACAAGCCTGAATCAAATTGTGAGCTAAAGCTTCAAATTTAGCACGTGTCAAAGTCTTAACCAAGTGCTTAGGCATACCATCTACGGGCATGATGTATGGCAGATTGATTTCTGTTGAAGTAGAAGAAGACAATTCAATCTTAGCTTTTTCAGCAGCTTCTTTCAGACGTTGCATAGCCATCGGATCTTTTGTCAAATCGGCACCTTCGTCATTCTTGAATTCCTGTACCAACCAGTCAATGATTACCTGGTCGAAGTCATCACCGCCCAAGTGAGTATCACCGTTAGTAGAAAGTACTTCGAATACACCACCACCAAACTCAAGGATAGAGATATCGAATGTACCACCACCAAGGTCGAATACAGCAATCTTCATATCTTTGTGAGCCTTATCAAGACCATAAGCCAAAGCAGCAGCTGTCGGTTCGTTCACAATACGTTTCACTTCCAGACCTGCAATCTGACCAGCTTCTTTAGTAGCCTGACGTTGTGAGTCCGAGAAGTATGCCGGAACGGTGATAACGGCTTCTGTAACTTCTTGTCCCAGATAATCCTCAGCAGTTTTCTTCATCTTCTGCAGAATCATAGCTGAAATTTCCTGCGGAGTATAAAGACGTCCGTCAATATCTACACGCGGAGTATTATTGTCACCTTTCACTACTTTATAAGGAACACGAGCAGTTTCCTTCTGTACCTGATCCCAAGTTTCACCCATGAAACGCTTGATAGAGAAAATAGTACGTTGCGGATTAGTGATTGCCTGACGTTTTGCAGGATCACCTACTTTACGTTCACCACCGTCAACAAATGCAACGATAGACGGAGTGGTACGTTTACCTTCGCTGTTTGCGATTACTACCGGTTCATTACCTTCAAATACTGAAACACATGAATTTGTGGTTCCTAAGTCAATACCAATAATCTTTCCCATAATTATATATCTTTATTTATTTGTTTTCAATTAAACTGATTTCTTGGCGAATGGTTCACGAAGGACTTCTTTTTTCTTTGGTGCACCAACCGCACGCCCTTCATAAAACAAACGGTATGCCAAAAATAAGAATGTGACAAAGGCTGACAAAATGACTGATTTATTTGCTATATGATACTTTTAAATGGATTCATATAAGGCAAGAATGTCAGAACTCCACCAAATACAATACCTGTCAGCATCCTAGCATAATGCCATAAATGCAATCGGCCTGTTTTCTCGTTTATGAGAAAACAGGCCGACCCATATCAATTCGAATGTAGATGGATTATTGTTTCTTCAACACCAACAATTCATTTCCATTTTCACCTAACAAATATACTTTATCATCTTTCATGCTGAAACTTTTTGTTTCATTCAAAGCATTCAGCACGATAGTTTCAGTTTCCATATCAGGACACATCATCATGGTAGTAGCAACATTGTCAAATCTCAAAGAATTGGGTTTTCCATCTTCCTGCATTAACGCACCATTTATGGTATTACAGCCCACATTACCGTAAATGCGGCTTTCATCCAAATTAAAACCGATAAAAGGGGTCACCTCAGCCGTACCTACAATCTTCTTTCCATTCACCAATTCAATAACCCATTCTCCTGAAAGATCAGACAGTGACACTTCCGGAGCCGCCTTCTTTTCCAAAGTCATCAACGGCTGACCATCTTGATTACATAGAGTTATCACGTCGGGCTTGTCAGAAACCGTCTGGAAAGAAGTCACTTTATCCAATGCACCCAATACCATCTGCTCAGTCTTCATATCAGGGCACATCATGCGGGTACTTCCTATCTGTCCAAACTTCAATGTACCTGGCTTCAGAGAGTCGGCTTCAAAACTTCCCATCATATGGTTACATCCGCTATTGCCATAAATACGTTTCTGAGCTACATCAAAACCAATGAAAGGCATTCTCTCTGTAGATATCTTCTGTCCATCCACCTCTGTAATATTCCATTCCCCATCCAGAGAAGAAACAGACAACATATTCTTTCCACTACCACAAGATACAATCAATGCTCCGGCACAAACAGCCATCATTTTCAATACTAGTTTTTTCATATTATTTTTTTGTTAAATCTGTTAGTTTAGTGTGCAAAACTAACCATTTTATTTTTCACTATAGCAATTATACACAAAAATTTTATACCTTTGTATCAATTTATATATACTAACACTTAAAGCAATGAAAAGGTTTTTAGCCATTTTAATTGGGGCAACAAGCTGTAGCCTATGCACTTATGCACAAAACGGATATATAGTCACGACTACTTCACAACAAACAAGTATTTCCGTAGAATCTTTGGAAAAACAGTTTATAAACGATCATTTCAAGTATTACAACCTGTGTGACTGGACACCAGGCATGAAATTCATGGTGATGCCGGAACGTAAAGACATCATTATTCCTCCTTTTAAATCGGCGGAAACCAACAAGGAGGTGGATACAGGAGAGTTAAAACATAAGATTTTTGAATATCTGGGTTCGGAAATTACCGAACGGGGCTTTGTACATTTTAACTTTGAATGTGAAGGGCAACAATATTATCACGAACTTAAAAACACCACCCTGGAACAATATTGCCTGAAGCCCAAAGCCGGTATTCCTACCCTTGCCTACCTGGGTGATGTGGACATAGCCAAAGAACTGCTGGAAGGACAAACCCTATATATGCGTACCAATAAAGTACGTATAGATGATCCCAACAGCATATCGGGCTATAAAGAGGTCCCGATTGGTATAAATGAAGAAGTAACAGTAACAGCTGTCGGAGTGGGCAGCCGCGCATACCCTGTAAAAATCGTATTCCAAGACAAGAAAGGAAACACCTACTATCAGCCAGTAGCTATATCAAAGACTAATTGTGGCATGGCAGACAGTGATTTTATTATGGAAAATAAAAATAAATATTTTCCAAATTCATTTAGCTTCAGTGATGCAAATACAAAAAAATCAAAGAATCTGATGAGTAAATATGGAAAAAAAACTGTCTATCTGAAAGCGGAAACGGAATGTCTGGATGAAACAGACACTCCGGTGAGACTTCCCCGATATACACAATTCACCATCAAAAATATAATCTCACAAAACAACTCTCCTTACGTCTTTTTAGAATTGGAAAACATAGATGGAAAGCATTATAAGATAAAAGCTGCATTCACCCATACGAGTGTAGTTGATGTGATTTTACAATCAGACAATTATTTTACGGATCTATTCGGCATAGGCAACTTACGAACCAAGTATCCGAATATCACAGAAGAAGTTTGGAACATGATAAGCCGCGGTAAGGTACGAAAAGGAATGACAACCGACGAATGTCGTCTGGCATTGGGTAATCCCATGCGCATCCATATAGTCACGGGTGGCTATGAAACATGGTCCTACGAAAGAAAAACCTTAGATTTCACCAATAAGAAACTAGACCGTATCCACTAATACCCAAAATATTTTGTTATCTTTGCCCTGTGAACGGTAATGTCTGCCGGGCATTTTATTTTAACAAGAATAAAAAACAGCAAATGGGTAAAGTATTAATTATCGGTGCAGGCGGTGTAGGTACTGTCGTAGCACACAAAGTGGCTCAGAATCCGGATGTATTCACTGACATCATGATCGCCAGCCGTACAAAATCAAAATGTGATGCAATCGTAAAAGCTATCGGCAATCCAGCTATTAAGACTGCACAGGTAGATGCGGACAATGTAGACGAACTGGTAGCCCTGTTTAATAGTTTCAAACCCGAAATCGTCATCAATGTAGCTCTGCCTTATCAAGATCTGACCATCATGGAAGCTTGTCTGAAAGCCGGGGTGAATTATCTGGATACAGCAAACTATGAACCAAAGGATGAAGCTCATTTCGAATACAGCTGGCAGTGGGCTTATAAAAAACGTTTTGAAGACGCAGGACTGACAGCGATACTGGGTTGTGGATTCGATCCGGGAGTAAGTGGTATTTATACAGCCTACGCAGCAAAACATCATTTTGACGAGATGCACTACTTGGATATTGTGGACTGTAATGCCGGCAACCATCACAAAGCGTTCGCTACCAATTTTAATCCTGAAATCAATATCCGCGAAATTACTCAGAACGGACGTTATTATGAAGAAGGCAAATGGGTGACCACCAAGCCATTGGAATACCACAAGGATCTGACTTATCCCAATATCGGTCCTCGTGATTCCTACTTGCTGTATCATGAAGAGCTGGAATCATTAGTTAAGAATTTCCCGACCATCAAACGTGCTCGCTTTTGGATGACTTTCGGTCAGGAATACCTGACTCATCTGCGTGTCATCCAGAATATCGGTATGGCCCGCATTGACGAAATAGATTATAACGGAGTGAAAATTGTTCCGTTACAATTCCTAAAAGCCGTACTCCCCAATCCACAGGATCTAGGAGAAAATTATGAAGGCGAAACTTCTATCGGATGCCGCATCCGAGGCGTAAAGGATGGCAAAGAACGTACTTACTATGTTTACAACAACTGTAGCCATCAAGAAGCTTACAAAGAAACTGGAATGCAGGGAGTAAGCTATACAACTGGAGTTCCAGCCATGATTGGAGCCATGATGTTCCTGCAAGGATTGTGGAAACGTCCGGGAGTATGGAATGTAGAAGAGTTTGATCCCGATCCATTTATGGAACAACTGAACAAACAAGGTTTGCCTTGGCATGAAGTATTCGATGGTGATCTAGAACTTTAAAATAGTGATTAATGGCCCATAATTCATACTTGGGCCACACTAACCATTAATCATTAACCACTAAAAAATGAACATAGGAGATAAAGCCCCGGAAATATTAGGCTTAAACGAAAAAGGAGAAGAAATTCGTTTAAGTAATTACAAAGGAAAAAAGATAGTACTCTATTTTTATCCTAAGGATATGACATCTGGTTGTACTGCCCAGGCATGTAATTTGCGTGATAACTATGCGGAACTGCGCGCCCATGGTTATGAAATAATCGGTGTCAGTGTGAATGATGCCAAATCGCATCAGAAATTTATTGAAAAGAACGAGCTACCCTTTACTCTTATTGCCGATACCGACAAGAAGTTGGTAGAACAATTCGGAGTATGGGGAGAAAAAAGTATGTACGGACGTAAATATATGGGTACATTCCGTACAACTTTCATCATTAACGAAGAAGGCGTGATTGAACGTATCATCTCTCCCAAAGAGGTGAAAACAAAAGAGCACGCACAACAAATTTTATAAACCAACAGATTTATGGCAAAAAAAGATAACGAAGAAATTCCATTCTCAGCAAGTCCGAGTGCCGGAAATAGTGAAAAACTGAAAGCGCTGCAAGCTGCAATGGATAAGATAGAGAAAACTTTTGGTAAAGGCTCTATCATGAAAATGGGTGATGACAACGTACAGGAAGTAGAAGTGATTCCTACCGGGTCTATCGCCTTGAACGCCGCATTAGGGGTAGGCGGCTATCCCAAAGGTAGAATCATAGAAATTTATGGTCCCGAATCATCCGGTAAGACTACATTGGCTATCCATGCCATTGCTGAAGCTCAGAAGGCAGGCGGCATTGCCGCTTTCATTGATGCCGAGCATGCTTTCGATCGTTTCTATGCGGCCAAACTGGGAGTGGATGTAGATAACTTATGGATATCACAACCCGATAACGGTGAACAGGCACTTGAAATTGCTGAGCAATTGATACGCTCATCCGCCATTGATATCATTGTTATCGACTCTGTCGCGGCATTGACTCCGAAAGCTGAAATTGAAGGAGATATGGGTGATAACAAAGTAGGTTTACAGGCACGTTTGATGTCTCAGGCTTTGCGCAAGCTTACGTCAGCCATCAGCAAGACCAATACAACTTGTATTTTTATCAACCAGTTGCGTGAAAAAATCGGTATCATGTTTGGTAACCCTGAAACAACTACCGGTGGTAATGCTCTGAAATTCTACGCTTCCGTACGTTTGGATATCCGTCGCTCCACTCAACTGAAAGATGGTGAAGAAGTAATCGGCAACCAGACTAAAGTAAAAGTGGTGAAAAACAAAGTGGCACCTCCTTTCCGTAAAGCCGAATTCGATATCATGTTTGGTGAAGGGATCTCAAGAGCTGGTGAAATCATTGATTTAGGTGCTGATTTAGGCATTATCAAGAAAAGCGGTTCATGGTACAGCTACAACGAAACCAAACTGGGACAAGGACGTGACGCCTCCAAACAAGTGATTCAGGACAACCCCGAACTGGCGGAAGAACTGGAAGGTCTGATTTTCGCAGCACTGAAAGAACAAGAATAAATCGGGATATTCAGTAAATGTCTCTAAAAAATAAGATGGCATATGAAGATGATAGGGCATGACCATTTCATATGCCATTCTTATTGTCATTTTTCCGTGCTTTCTCACATACTTCTATCCGACAGGACATGACGTTCCGGAAGAAGTCTGATGACCTCTTCTGATTCTGTGAGTAAAATCATCTCATGCTGCTTTAGCTGTTTTGTTTCTGATTTTTTCTATCATCAGTATGGCATTTGCCGTATGTATTCCAAAGAAAATCCACAGTATTTCCGTCTTCCTGTTTCTGGCCTTTATCCTTGAGAGCGAGTAATGTTGCTTTTGAGTGCCGAAGCTTCCTTCAAGCCGTGTTGCCCTTTCTTTTGAGAGTTCGCTTCTAAGCACCT